>Ga0075123_10000412_pt1 | contig 22593 bp, 20 predicted proteins | sample AntAceMetag02UKX_FD_69808 | JGI IMG/M metagenome (GOLD analysis project Ga0075123, IMG submission 69808) | Saline lake microbial communities from Ace Lake, Antarctica - Antarctic Ace Lake Metagenome 02UKX | ecosystem: Environmental > Aquatic > Non-marine Saline and Alkaline > Saline | place... | reverse complement strand
TCCTATGTAATTGTTAATGTATTGTTGTTTAAAATCCCTGATTGTTTTCTAAAACCAAGGCTACATCAATATCACTTCTTGAATTATTTTTTCCTCTTGCATGGGAGCCAAAAATCACAAAAAGAAGGATATTATTTCTTTTACAAAATTCCCTGATTTTAGATTGTTGAATATTTTCAATTTTCATTTTTTGATTAGAAGAGTTAAAAAAGAGAATCGTGTCAATTAATTAAAACGACTTGAACATTAACAATATACAATGGGAAAAGTCTAAATGCAAGATTTTTTTCTTTTCTGCTTTTATTTTGATTTTATCACATTCCCTGCCTTATCAATCTCAAATCCCTGCCCTTTTATACCCAATTCTGGATTTTCAAAAATAATAACATGAGCTAATCCAGCTATAAAATTCATGACAGAATCAAACTGATGTTCTATTACAATATTTCCTGTTTTATCAATATAACCATATTTTCCGTCAATTTTCACCGCTGCCAGACCTTCTGAAAAACTTTCAGCGTGAGCAAATTGGGGTTCAATAACAAAATTACCTTTCTTGTTAATATATCCATATTTACCATTAATTTTCACCAAAGCCAGATCATCAGTGAACCTACCAACCTTACTGAATTGATAATCGATTACAAGGGTTCCGTTTTTATCGATGAAACCCCATTTATTCTTATTCTCAACACCTGCCATTCCTTCAAAAAAATGAGTAGTTTTATCAAATTCAGGTTTAATAAGCATTTCACCTTTCCTGTCAATAAAGCCCCATTTTGTTTTTAATTTTACTGGCGCCAGGTCTTCCCTGAATGAATAAGCATCATCAAATTTAATGGGAATTACTAATTCAAATTTTTTATTGATATATCTCCATTTACCATTAAATTTAACCATTGCCAACCCATCACTAAATGGGCGTATTTTTTCATAAATAATTTCAGAGACGGACTCACATTTTCGATTTATAAATCCCCATTTATTTCTAATTTTTACACCAGCCAGTCCCTGGTTAAAATTCCACGCCATATCACATTTCGGTTCAATGACGACTTCCCCTTTTTTATTTTTATAACCGTATTTTCCATTTATATTGACAGGCATAATTTTTAATGAATCAAATCCAACAATTCTAATGTCTTCGTTAAAATCATACTGAGAAGTTATTACAGATTTTCCAGATTGAGCATTTACATATTTTATCTTTTTTACGTCTATTGCTTGAAGTTGTCGCTGCATTTTAAAATAATCGTTAATAAAAACATCTTTTTCAGGGGCGATGGTAATTATGGAATTTTCATCAAATCTAAACTTATTTAATTTGCTAGCCAGGGAATCTACTAAAACGATTTTTTCATTCATTTTCAAAGACCCAGTCTTATCGAATGATATTACAATTTCTGATGCGTAAGGTTTAGAATCCTTGGTTGTCTTTTGTGCGTCAGTCAATGAAAACCCAACAAGTGATAAGAGAATCACAATCGCTGCAAAAGACCAGAGAATTGATTTTTTATTGAAATTAGAAATCATGGTTAATCTCCTCTTTAAATCATTTTTGTTTTCAATTATACCAACCGTAACTGGCGAACGAAATTTTGTTGAAATCTGTTCTAACATTGAAATTATTGTGCGTCCGTACAATTGGGATTTTTCGGAACCTATTAGCGAAAGTGTTTTTTCATCAGTCGCCAATTCCCTGTCAATTCTCATTTTGAAAAAAGCAAACCAGATGATTGGATTGAACCAATGCAGAATCTGCAAAATAGATGTTAAGAGTGAGATGAAAATATCTCGGCGTTTATAATGCGCCAGTTCATGGAGAAAAATATACCTTAATTCCTCACGGTCAATTCTATTAATGAAGTTTATTGGCAATAATATCCGGGGTCGGAAAATTCCATAAAGGAGTGGGACATTTGCGACATTAACTTCAACCAATCTTATATGCGCCCATACTTTCATATCTTTTTTACATTGGTAAAAAAGATTTAAAATTCCCTTGTCAGTTATTTTTTGCTGGTTTTTAATTCTATTTCGGAATTTAATATTATTGGCTATTGTAATTTTCATAAAAACAATTACCCCCAAAATCCAGAAAATTGAAAAATAGTGGATCGGTAAAATTTTGAATACTTGTTTGGATGCTTCAGGAAAATCTGATGAAGTAATAATTGGCACATCATCGTTTGCATATTCCATTTCAAAAACAGGTGATGTTTCATTTGGAAAAGCAATGGTCTCTTCGACCAATTCTGGATTGTTTTTGACTGGAATCAGGTTAAACAAACTAATTTTGCTTTCTAATTCAAATGGTAATAACATTCGAATTAACACAAGCAACCAGAGTGCATGCAACCATTTGGCAGGTATTTTTTTTCTCAGAGGGAGCTGAACCAATAAAATTAAAATAACAAGGATACTTGTCTTAAAAGTTGTCACAAATATAAATTGAGCAACCGAAAACAACAAATCTAAAAACTGCATGATTTATTTCCCCTTTTTTTGTTCTAAAATTTGCTTGAGTTCATCTATCTCTTCTGGCAAGAGATTTTCTTCTTCAATGAACGACGCTAACATTGGCTTTAAAGAACCGTCATAAACTCGAGCCAAAATAGATTTTCGTTCTGATTTAGCACATTCATCTTTAGACACTAATGGATAATAAAGATAGGTTCTCCCTTCTTTTTCAAATCCCAATGCCTGTTTTTTTACCAGGCGATTTAACAACGTTTTGATTGTCTTTGGATTCCAGTTAGTTTCTGCTGATAATAACGTCACTATTTCGTTGGCAGTTTTGGGAGAATTTTCCCATAAAATTTTCATCACTCGCCACTCGGATTCTGCAATCTTTGGAATCTTGTTCATTTAATAAATCCTTTCATATTTTCGATTACAGTTGTAATACATTATATATTACAACTGTAATCCCGAAAAGTTCCATTTTTTTATTTTTTTCCCTTGATTTAACTGGCAATAAATCGTATATTATAACCAATAAGAAAAAAACAACTTATGGATAGGATTATGGAAAAGCATTCAAATTTTAATGATTTTGATGACGACTTCGAAGAAGAGGAATGGGACGAAGAAAGGTGGGAAAAATTTTTTCAAACAGAAGACGAACAAAAACGCCGGCTGGAAGAATTGCTGGACAAATACGGATACTCGGAACAGGGGGTGATGAAAGCATTCGAAGAAATGGGATATGAGATTAAAGAAGGCGAGGATATTTCAGATTTTGATCCATTAGAAGAAAATGATGATGAAAGTATAGATGAGTATTTAGAAGAGCAATACAGCGATTGGGAACCGGAAGATTCTTCCAACGATCATCTTGATAATGCCGACCCTCTGTTTCGTGATTGTTATAAATTAATTTTAAAAATCATGAAAATGCTCCGCTATGTTGATGTCCGTTACCGAGAACATCCTGTAGTAACGTTTCAGAGTGGACTGTTTGAGTGTATGAGTAAACTCATTCGTGCCGGTTATGACGATATTGATTTCAAGCTGGAAGCCGAGCGGGGATTGATACTTGCTGCTCTAAAACGGTCTCGGAAAGCATTGTTTCTTTCTTTATTGACGATCCCGAAAATGGATAAAATGAAAATCATCAGCTGCACCACACAAAATTTATTCCGTCATGAAATTTTAAGGCTGCTTAAACGAATAAATTCTGAAATTATTCGTTATAAGAATGAAAGTTAATTTTAGACTTTATTGCCAATAAAATTATCTCCATAACTCTTCACTAAATTCATCTGTAAGTTTGAATACATACCGCATCAATCGTCTTTTCCTCTGATAACCTTAATTGGAACAGATAAAAAAAAGGCTGTCCATTTTTTCTGAAAATGCAAGTAATTTGATTTTATACTTGTTGCAGATATTTTGTAAAGTTAGATTCATAAATGAAATATTGAAATTACATCAATTGTATCTAAAATTTCGCTCAAATTAACCTGATTCCTTTTACGCAAAAAAGTAGAAATGAATGTATTATTAAGTGATATTTTAAAAATAATTACTTTTAATTTTTTCTTTATGATAATTTTTTGAGAGACGATTAGTATGAGATCGAATTCTAAAACAAAAATCGTCTTGATGTGCGGCAATCTCATTGGTTGTTATTGTCTCAGATATTTATTCAGGTTGAAAAATATCAAAATATTATTAGTAGTCGGTTGTTATAATGATAATGGATCGATTATTGAGCCAAAAGTATGGAATGCTTCCTTTGCCAGGCTAACATTGAATAAAGGGTTGCCTTTTGTTCAACCAAAATCGACAAGAAATATCCAATTCATTAATGACATTAAAAAGATCGATAGACCTGATTATATCATTACCGCGGGGTACGATAAGATCATTGATCCGGAAATACTTAATATTCCCGAGATAGGAACCATTAATATACATTTTTCACCTTTGCCGAGACATCGTGGATTTTTCCCGGTTGTGTGGTCCCTGTTAGAAGATCAAAAAGCTGGTATAACATTGCACTGGGTAAATAACCAGCTCAATACTGGTGATATTATTGCCAGGGATACAGTTCCTATTTTAGCTAATGATACAGCTTTCGATCTTTACATTAAATTATCGAAACTTGGAATGAAAATGTTTAAAAAATATTTCCCGCAAATACTTAAAGGCAATGCGCCTCGGTTTCCTCAAAACGACAAAGACGCATCTTATCATGCGGCAGGCTACCCACATCAGAGAATTATTGATTGGAATAGGAAAAGTGAAAACATCGACCGTTTTATTAGAGCATTGACTTTTCCAGGTTTTGAAACTGCACGCACTTTTTATAACGATTTAGAAATCAATATCATGCAGCCAGTTGAAATGCAGTCGAATTCAAACGGAGATATTCGTTGTGAACCGGGCACTATTTTAGATATTGAACCAAAAGGGATATCTATCAAAACCGCAGATGGAAAATTATTAATAAAAAAAATACGAATCAACAAATCAATGCTGATTGACGCTTATAAACTTAGCAAATTATTCACACTGAAAACTGGCGATAAATTTAAGAGCTACGAAAATCTTCATAATGAAGGGAAACTTAACTTGATTGTTCCATAAATTTTATTCAGCAAATAAAGAAAAATGCTTGTAATTAAAGATGGAAATAAATCTTTTGAGGAAACGTAAAGAAATACACAATAGTTAAAAATAGAAAGAGAGCAAAAGATTTGGAGACAGAAAATTACTTAAAATTTGGGGGAAATTATATGAATAAAAGCTCTAACAATATTAAAATTATTGTTATTGGATTGGACGGAGCTTCTCTTAACATTATTCAATCTTTGACCGAAAAAAATAAACTTCCTTTTTTTCAAACATTGATACGTAAAGGTAGTTATGGAAATTTAAAATCTTCTCTTCCATTAAACGGTGCTGCTTCCTGGGCATCGTTTTTTTCTGGTAAAAATCCTGGCAAACATAATATTTATGATTTCATTAAAATCAACGGCTCATTATTGAATCCGAAGACAATCACGAACGATTCCATCAAATCCGATTTGATTTGGCACATTGCCAATAAACATTCGCTGAAAACAATTTTATTCAATGTTCCAATTGCTTCAGAACCTGATAAAGTAAATGGAATTATGGTTAGTGGATTGGCTACAGCAAAAGGTCAGCCTTTTGCATATCCAAATTCCATTTACCATGAACTTCTGGATCAGAATTTTGAAATTGATAGCGGACCTTTTTGGCAATTTGAGCCAGATGAATATATTAATCAGATACAACAGAATTTTGAAATGCAGAGTAAAATCTTTCACCAAATGATTAAAAAACATCCCTGGGATATGGCGATTGTTACCTTCAACGCTCTGAACCGAATTCAGCAATTTTTCTGGGAAGACCAGGAAAAAATTGAATCATTCTATACTCTATTCGACTCTTTTTTGCAGAATATTTCCGACTCAATAGATAAAAATACTTATTTTGTTCTGCTTTCCAACCACGGTTTTAAAACTGTTACAAAGAAATTTTTTGTTAATGAGTGGTTGTGTGAACAGCGACTCCTAAACAAAAAAATTACCATAAATCAACCCAGAATTACTAATATTGATGAAATTCTTTACAATCACAAAGAAAAAAAAGAGCTTCTCATCACTAAACTTTTGACAAAAGCAGGGATAACTAAAAAAAATATTCGTTTAATTCTTCCCAATTTGGTCAGCGAAACAATGAAAAGAGCATTACCAATGTACATAAGAAGAATATTCAAACGAGAATATCTTGATATTAAATGGGATCAGACTCAAGCCTATTTTTTGTCCGAGCATCTTCAGGGGATTAATATCAATCTGAAGGGACGAGAACCACACGGCATTGTTGAGCCCGGCACAAAATACGAGCAATTAAGAGATAAAATAATCAGTGAATTGCATCATTTAAAAGATCCTTATACATTTGAACCTGTTGTCGAAGAAGCGTATCGAAAGGAAGATATTTTCCATGGTGAATATCTGGATTCTGCCCCGGATATTATTATTGTTCCGTACAAAAATAATTACTACCTCGATCCAAATAAAAGAACATCGCGTTTGGTAATAAGCTCTGCCAAAGATGAATATCCTGTTTATGGACATTATGATAGAAATGGAATATTTTTCATTACTGGGCCTAAAATAAAACAAGGGAAAAAGATATCCAATACAACAATTTGTGATGTAGCTCCTACCATCCTGCATTTATTTGGAATTGAAAATAAAAATGGTATGGATGGCAATGTTATTGCAGATATTTTTTCTGAATTTGACGAAAAAAATTTAAATATCCGCCCAAAATTTATTCCCGCTGACGATATATCTTCGTTTATTTCAAAAGATTATTTCCACAAAAGATCAGAAGCTTCGGCTGCTTAAATTTATAAGAATTCTAATATTGAATTGTACAAAACCTGGACTCACAATGTCCAGGTTTTTTTATTGCATTTATTTAAATTAATTCTTATAATTAAAAAATCTTTTTACGTCGACCAAAATTCAACAATAGAGGCACGCAATTGGTTACAAAAATAGAAATCGGAAGTAAATTCCAACTCAATAATTCATCCAACCAACAAATAAGAAATAGTATTTCAGATTTGCATATCAAAACAGTCACTGAAGTGAGAAACTTTCAGGTTTTTTATTTGTTGGGAAATATTTCTCAATCAGAAATCATCCGGGTTTGTGAAAAATTATTGACTGATTTAATCACCCAGGATTATTCCATTAATCAACCGCTGGAAATTGAGGAAAATAAAACCTGGAATGTTGAAATCACCTACAATCCCGGCGTTACAGATCCGGTTGAAAAGAGTACGCTAAAAGGAATTCGTGACATGGGAATACGTTCAGTGTCACGAATCAAAACAGCAAAAAAATATTACATCAGCGGTGCACTCTCTGGTGAGGAAAAAAAGTTGATCGTTGAAAAAATTCTCGCTAATAAGGTAATACAACACGTTGTCCAGCCTGATGAGGAAATTTTTTCCCAATCCGCAAAATACCAATTCAAATTATCTAAAGTGGATCTATTGAATGTAGATGACGACATGCTTTCGAAAATCAGTCGAGATGGACAATTATTTCTCAATCTTGCTGAGATGAAAACCATTCAGGATTATTTCAAAAAACTGAACAGAAAACCTACCGATGTGGAACTGGAAACTTTAGCCCAGACCTGGTCTGAACATTGCCTTCACAAAACATTTTGCGGACTCATAAATTATAATGGGAAAATAATTGACAATTTGCTGAAAAACACTATCATGAAAGTTACCAGAGATTTGAACAAGCCCTGGTGCCTTTCAGTTTTTAAGGACAATTCCGGTGTCATTTCGTTTGATGAAAATTACGATGTTTGCTTCAAAGTAGAAACGCATAACCATCCATCAGCGCTGGAACCTTACGGCGGCGCAAACACTGGCATTGGCGGTGTCATTCGTGATCCGCTGGGAACAGGGCTTGGCGCTAAACCGATTGTCAATACAGATGTTTTTTGTTTTGCTGCGCCCGATTTTCCGCGAGAAAAGCTGCCGCCAGGAACTTTGCACCCGAAACGAGTTTTAATCGGTGTTCATGCTGGTGTGCGGGACTACGGAAACCGAATGGGCATTCCAACTGTAAATGGCGCCTTATTTTTCGATGAACGATATGTTGGCAATCCACTGGTCTTTTGTGGAAATATTGGTTTAATGAAAAAAAATTCCACCGAGAAAACAGTAAAAACTAATGATCTCGTTATTGTGGTTGGCGGCAGGACAGGCAGAGATGGAATTCACGGCGCTACTTTTTCATCGGGAGAACTGACTACTGAATCGGAGGTTGTATCCAGCGGAGCAGTGCAAATCGGTAATCCGATCATGGAAAAGAAAATGGTGGACACGCTGCTTCAAGCCCGTGATCAAAAATTGTACACAGCGATCACTGATTGTGGAGCAGGTGGGCTTTCTTCAGCAGTGGGTGAAATTTGTGAGGATTTTGGCGCTGAAGCAAACCTGGAAAAAGTACCGCTTAAATATGAAGGACTAACTTACACTGAAATTTGGATTTCCGAAGCGCAGGAACGAATGGTTATCATTGTTCCTCCTGAAAATGAAAAAGAGATTTTAGACTTATTCTCAGCAGAAAACGTTGAAGCGACTGTCATTGGGAAAGTTACTGATACCCATAAACTTCATTTGAAGTATGCGGGCAACACAGTTGCAAATATTGAAATGGAATTTCTTCATAACGGAGTGCCACAACTCACACGACAAGCAACCTGGGCAAAACCCGATTTCAAAGAGCCAAATTTTGAACACCCTGGAAACCTCACCGACCCATTGAAAAAAATTCTATCATCATGGAACGTTTGCAGCAAAGAATGGGTCATCCGCCAGTACGACCATGAAGTTCAGGGAGGAAGCGTTCTCAAACCATTGGTTGGAGTTGCCAACGATGGGCCTGGTGATGCTTCCATTGTGCGTCCTGTTCTTGACTCAACAAAGGGGATCATCATTTCAAACGGGGCTAATCCAAAATATGGATTAATTGATCCTTATGCCATGGCTGCTTCGGCAATTGATGAAGCAGTTCGGCAAATCATCGCAGTTGGAGGAAATCTAAATAAAATAGCGCTGCTGGATAATTTCTGCTGGGGAAACACAAACAAACCAGATCGTTTGGGAGGATTGGTTCGCGCTTCCCAGGCTTGTTACGATATTGCTAAAATATATGAAACACCTTTCATATCCGGCAAAGACAGCTTGAATAATGAATATCAAGTCGCTGATAAATCCATCGCCATTCCTCCTACTCTTTTGATTTCAGCAATCGGAATAATGGATGATGTTTCCAAAGCTGTTTCAATGGATGTAAAAAGTGCGGGTAATTTTATTTACATTATTGGCGACACAAAGGATGAGATGGGTGGTTCTCACTACTATGATATTTTGAATTTACAAAGCAGCAATGTTCCAATGGTCGCTGCAATTTCTGGAAGAAAATTAATGGAGGCATTGAGCAAGGCAACTGCCAATGGATTGGTAAAAGCCTGTCACGATTGTTCGGAAGGCGGTATTGGTGTGGCTGCGGCAGAAATGGCATTCGCTGGCGGATTGGGCATGACCCTGGAGTTATCAAAAATACCGTCTTCGGATGGATTGGATCGGGATGATAAATTACTATTCTCAGAATCCAATTCGCGATTTATTGTCGAAGTCTCTCCAGAATATCAGGATCAATTTGAAAATTTAATGGAAGAGAATAAAGTTGGTCTTATCGGTGTAACGCGTTCGGATACTTTTTTTGAAGTTATCGGACTGGAAAAAAATAGCGTTATTAGCACAGATATTTTTGAGTTGAAAGAATCGTGGCAAAGACCGTTGCGATGGTAAAATTAAGTGTATTAGAAAAATTTGTAACGTAAGTTTAAGTGTGCTTTTGAAATTACAAAATTCAAGCACTAAATTACAAATAAATTCCAATGAATAAATACCAAAATTTAAAACTTTTTATGATCATTTTTTTCTCAACATTTAAAGCAAGGATAAATTAGTATGAATAAAGTCAAAACTTTGGTGATAAGAACCGCTGGTTCCAACTGTGACTACGAAACTGTTCATGCTTTCAAACATTTTGGCAGTGAAGTTGATCTTATTCACATAAATCAAATTGTTGCCAAAAAAAGAACACTTGCTGACTACCACATTCTCGCCATCCCCGGCGGTTTCACTTATGGTGATGATATTTCAGCAGGTAAAGTGTTGGCAAATGAATTAAAATATAAATTAAACGACCAGTTGCAACCGTTCATTAATGATGGAAAACTTATTATCGGGATTTGCAACGGTTTTCAAGTATTGGTCAAAGCAGGGCTGCTGCCAGAAGTACAATTTGATAGCGGTGATCAGCAGGTTACTTTAACTGACAATGATTCTGGAAAATTTGAAGACCGCTGGATTTATTTGAAGCCGCTTAGCAAAAAATGCGTTTTTACAAAGGGAATGGAAGAAATCGTCTATTACCCGGTAGCGCATGCTGAAGGAAAATTTATCCCGAAGAATAATGAAGTCCTGGAAAATTTGCAAAAAAATGACCAGATCGTTTTTCAATATGTCAACCCTGAAGGCGGGCAGCCGGACTACCCCTGGAATCCCAACGGTTCCGTAGAAAATATTGCTGGAATTTGTGATCTCACCGGCAGGATTTTCGGATTAATGCCTCATCCGGAACGCTATTTTCACCCAACTCAGCACCCAAGATGGACAAGAGAAGGGCTGCAGGATGAAGCTGATGGTTATAAAATATTCCAGAATGCTGTTGAATATATTAAGAATAATTTTAAATAATCCCACGGCAGCGAGGCGCAAAAATAAAAACCGAAAAACACTGAATCTCACTGAAAAAACCATTTGGAAAATAAAAAAACATTCACTCGGATAAAAAAAACACACAGAAGAAATAATAAAAAAATTAAAAGAGGAGAAAACCATGCAATACGGTTATGTAAAAATGTGGGACGCTTCCAAAGGATTTGGATTTATTCTTAGTGATGATGACGAGGAATTATTCGTACATGCAAGCGGTCTGGACATTACGGTTAAAGAAAAACGGTTACGCCAGGATCAAAGAGTTGCGTTTGATGTTAAGCAAGATTTTAAAGGTGATAAGGCGGTGAATGTGAGGGTGGTTCGTTGATTGATTGGATGAATGTTAGTTAATTCAGTACAAATAATTAATAATAAACGTACGTAACTATCTTGCTATAACCCAGCGCGGCGAGCCGTAAAATTAAACACCGAAAAACACTGAATGTCACTGAAAAAAACCATTTGGAAAATAAAAAAAATAATTTATTTTATTCAGCCCAAATTTAAATTTAAAGCTTTATACAATAAATAATGCCGCAAAAGACTTAAAGATATATCTAAAATCCGAAATGACAAAAGCAGAACTAATTTATAATTATCTGAGGCTAGAAAATAACGAATCAACTAATGAACAATACTTAAAATTAGCAGGATTCATTCAATCTCGCATATCTCGATTTGAAAAATTGGAAGATAGTTTATCTTTAAACTTTTCAAAAGCAATTATACTTACAGGTGCAGGCTCTATTAAAGAGAGTAGGGAAGAAATTATTTCACTATTTAATTTTTCAGAAGACTATGTTAAATTATTAGAAGATAAATTAAAGCTATTAAAATAAAATAAAAGAAAATTCTTAGAAATAATTTATTGCCTGACTTTACATTCAGTGGAACTAAGGGCGGACGATGAAATCCAGATAAATCGTGCGTTTATTAAAATCTAAATTAATCTTAACTATCAGGGTGCCGATTGCCCTTCGTCCACTGATGTTCACGTTAAAGAATTAAAAATCCCCTTGCAATCCCAGCCCCAGCGAATCAGACAGAATCAAACGTCCCTTTTCAACTCTAACCGATTTAAACGGATCATTGGCTATCAATAAATTTCCATCAAGATCAGCATAGTCAACAAGAGGTGTGATGTGAGCTGCGGCTGCAATTGCACAACTGCTCTCCACCATGCAGCCGAGCATAATTTTCATCCCCAGCGAACGCGCCATCCAGATCATGCGCATTGCTTCCTGGATGCCGCCGCTCTTCATTAATTTAATGTTAATTCCATCGTAGGCTGTGGCTAATTTGGGAATATCGGCAGCGCTTTTAACAGCTTCGTCAGCAATAATGGGAATATTTGCCCGGTCGCGTAGCCAGCGAGTTTCATCAATCATATCTGCTGGCATCGGCTGTTCCACAAATTCTACACCGATTTTTTCCAGCCAGTTAGTTTTTTCTAACGCTTCATGTTTATCTTTCCAGCCTTCATTGGCGTCAACGCGGACGGTTTTTTCGGTAACATCACGCACTGCTTTCATAATTTCTTCGTCGTTGCCTAAACCTAATTTAATTTTAAGAATCGGATATTCTTCTGCTTCGCGAATTTTTTTCTGCATAATTTCAGGCGTGTCAATGCCAATACTAAATGAAGTTACTGGGGTTTTGGATTTATCAAGTCCAAAATATTTGTAAAGCGGCACACCAAGACTTTTCGTCATCCAATCCATGATTGCCATATCGATGGCGCATTTTGCTGCGGTTTGTTCTTCCACCAAATCTCGAAGCGCATAGCCCAAATCAACAAAATTCCAAAGATCAAACTTTTCAATCAGCGGCTTTGCTTTTTCAATTACCTCCACTGTACTTTCAGCAGTTTCGTTATAACGAATATTTGGAGCAGCCTCCCCGATTCCTGTTACACTATCTTTGGTCACTCGTACAAATACATTGTGTTTCACATTTGATGACCCGCGAGCGATTGTCCATGTATATGTCAAATTCAAATCTTTGACTTTATAATCTAACATCTTTCCTCCAATTTGTTTTGCTTTTTTCAATTAAAACCTAACTCAACACTAACTAAATGTGTCTCTTTAAAAAACCCCAAAATTCAAATAACAAATTTCAAACCTACAAAACAACTCTTATTATAATTATTTTCTGAAACCGCATTTATCATACTATTTGATAAATAATCACATCAGTTTTGGACATTGAATATTAGAATTTGTGATTTGTCTGTTATTTGATGCTTGATATTTGGTATTTCATTCTATTCAACCAAAATTCTCCTCACTGCCCGCAGCCCCTTGAGACGGTACTCAGAGTAATTTTCATCAGCAGGATTAAAACTATTAATCTGCACCATTCCATCCGAATGCACAAAATTATCATCTCCAACATACATTCCCACATGAGTTATGCTCTCAATATTCTTACCAAAAAATAACAGGTCACCTGGTTTTAAATTTGTCAACGAATCATCCATTTGTACTTCTTTGCCCTGTTTGATCTGCATGTTTGCATCTCGCTGAAGCTGGATGCCGTTCATTTTATAAATTGTCTGCGTTAGACCGGAACAGTCAAAACCTTTTGTTGATTTGCCACCCCAAAAGTAAGGAATTCCTAAAAAAGTGTACGCTAAATCAATTAGGTCTTTAGCCTTGCCTTTTGAACGTTTATTAAATTCTTTAACATCCATTACCAGCTCTGATTTAATGAATCCTTTTCTTCCATCCGGCAATTGAACTTGAAACCAGTTTTCCTTTGATCCAAGATTAATAACTTTATTTCCAAGCACAACATCACAAACAGGGCAGCTATTTTTTAGTGAAGGCTTTTCCCAGACCTGTCCATAATTAGACATAACAATTAACTTTGGCTGCTCTCTCCAATCCTCGATAAATTCTTTGTCGCCAAATACAATTGAACTTTTCATCAGCCAGCCAAGATAATTATCTTCAAATTGACAGTAGAGCCACCATCCATTCTTTTTTAATATCCTGACTTCAGCGCCCATTATTTCCTGGGTAATTATCTCATAATAGACATCTGGCTGTTTTCTTACCTGGGCTACACTTACAGTTATAATTCCAAAATTATTAAGCTTCAAATTTTGATGTGACAACAAAGTTAAACTATCCACAATTTGCTCCTTTAGTTCAGACTTCAAACGTGATGTTATTTCATGTTTTGCTTCCGGGGAAAGAATTTCTCCTTTCAAAACTATTTTATCTTTTTCTTTTCGTGCGTTGACCTTAAAAACTGATATTCTTTTGTCCGGGCTGCGCTTCAATCTTACCTGTTCAATAATTTCATTTACTTTATTAATTACGTCAGAATCTGTTTGTTTACAGAACACAAAAGACGCCAGCAGAAGAATTGAAATTATGAAAATTTCGTATTTCCTTTTTGTGATTTTTTTCATTTAACTATCTCTCATTAATTAATAAAAAAGGTTTTTTAAAAATAAGATATTTAAAAATAAGATTCAAGTAGTTTTTAGCAATTTTATAACTTTGAAAAGCGCAACTTTTTATTGACTTTTAAAATATTTTTTTTTAATATATCTTCATTAAATTAGATTTTTTATTTGCTATTCGTTTTAATTATTTTATCCAGGAGCAAAATCTAAAATGAAAGCAATGGTCTTAAAAAAAACCTGTGATCTCACTAAAAACAAAAAACCCCTCGAATTAATCAACCTTCCAATACCAATTCCCAAACAGAATGAGATTTTAGTTAAGGTTTCCACCTGCGGGGTTTGTCACACCGAATTGGATGAAATTGAAGGTAGAACAACGCCGCCAACATTCCCTATGATCCTGGGACACCATGTTGTCGGTAAAGTTGAAAAATTAGGCAACAGTGCTGCCAAATTTAAAATCGGCGACAGGGTTGGCGTCGCCTGGATTTTTTCCGCCTGTGGAAAATGCGAGTATTGTTTGAGCGGGCAAGAAAATTTATGTTCTGAATTTAATGCAACCGGCAGAGATGCCAATGGTGGCTATGCCGAATACATGACTGTGCCCGAAGATTTCGCCTTTCCCATTCCCGATATGTTTTCCGATTCTGAAGCTGCGCCATTACTTTGTGCAGGCGCTATTGGATACCGGTCTATCCGTTTAACCAAACTTTTAGATGGGCAAAATTTAGGTCTGACAGGTTTCGGCGCTTCTGCCCACCTTGTATTAAAGATGGTCACCCACAAATACCCAAATACTAAAGTTTTTGTTTTTGCAAGAAGTGAAAAAGAAAGACATTTCGCCAAAGAGTTGGGCGCAATATGGGCTGGCGATACCGAGGAAGAATCTCCTAAAAAAATGAATTGTATTATCGACACAACACCGGTGTGGAAACCAGTAGTTGAAGCAATGAACAATTTAAAACCGGGGGGCAGATTAGTTATCAATGCAATTCGCAAAGAAGAAGTCGACAAAGAATATCTTTTAAAATTAGATTATCCACGTCATCTGTGGATGGAGAAAGAAATTAAAAGCGTGGCTAATGTTTCAAAAAGCGATGTTGCGGAATTTTTAGAACTGGCTGCTCAAATCCCAATAAAGCCAGAAGTGCAGGAATTTTCGCTTGAACAAGCCAATACCGCGTTACTTGAACTTAAAGAGCGAAAAATTCGCGGAGCAAAGGTTTTAAAAATATCTTAAAAACGATAATTTTTAAAAAAAGAAAAAAATATCTTGACTATTTTGTAATTTATTGTTAAAATAATTAAAATTTATTTCAATAATAATTAAACAGGAGACATATTATGGCGACAGGACAAGGAACTGCAAATAAAGTCATTCTTGTGGGACGGATAGGGCAGGATCCGGAATTAAAATATGCACCTTCCGGCGCAGCGGTAGCAAATTTAAGTGTCGCAACAAATCGAGTTTGGAAAGACCAGGATGGAAATCTGCAAAAAAAAACTGATTGGCATCGTATTGTAGCCTGGAGACATATGGCTGAATTTGCTGGCAATTATCTAAAAAAAGGAAGCTTAGTTTATGTTGAAGGGAGGTTAGAAACCAAAACCTGGACAGATCAAAATAATGTTACACGATACACAACGGAAGTGGTTTCAGAGTCGCTACAAGGGATTGGTCCCAAAACAGATCGACCCGAAGCTTCTGGTGAAGCGCCACCGCCTCCAGCAGAAGAACAGCCAGCAGTAGAAGCAGAGGTGCCACCAGCCCAATCGGAAGACGATCTTCCTTTCTAATTTGTTAAACATATAGGTAACTAAAAATCCGGGGATTAATTTTCTCGGATTTTTTTTTATAAAATAGTTGCCTTTAATAATTATTTTCATATATTATACCTGCTAAGTGTGAGTTTGTAACATAGCATTTTTTGTCCTGTCATTGCGAGGCGTTTTTGCTGAAGCAATCTCCAGCGTTAGTATCGCTTGCCAGTAGATTGCAACCGTCGAGTATTAAAACTTCGTTCCTGCGTCGCTCGCAATGACAGTAACATGTTACATTTTAAGCATTAATAGGCATATATTCCCAGCGCACTAAAGCGCAGTATTTAAAATTTAATTCTGTTGGAAAAAAACACCTGGAAAATTATTCCGTGTGAATTTTTGATCCGAGTGGGTAAACTTTAACAAAAAAACAAAAATTAACTTGTAATACATGTTATGACTTTTTATGAATTAATTAACAGCGCATTAAAAGAAAGAAATTCAGCCAAAGCTTTCTTTTCAAATTTCCGGGTTGGTGCTATTTTAGTTACAGAAAACGACAAAATTTATCGTGGCTGTAATATAGAAATAAGTTCCTTCGGTCTCACAATTTGCGCAGAAAGAGTAGCAATTTTCAAAGCGGTTTCTGAAGGTGAACAAAACTTCAAGTCAATTTTTATCGCCTCTGATTCGGAAAAAATTACGTCACCCTGCGGCGCCTGCCGGCAGGTTCTCTGGGAATTAGCAGGTGACATTGATGTTATCATGATTAACCGAAAAGGTGAATACCAACAAGCAAAAATGAGCGCGTTACTCCCATTGGGTTTTGACAAGTCTTATTTGGGCAACTCGTGAGGAACTATGAAATCAATTATATTAATTGGTATTGCCGGTGGCTCGGGATCAGGCAAGACCCTTGTGTCAAATCGAATTTACGATGACATCGGCTCTGATAAGGTCACCATCATTCAGCAGGATTCTTATTACAAGGAATTGAAACAGCTGACATTTGAAGAACGTAAAAAGCAAAATTTCGATCATCCCGATGCTTTCGACAATAAACTGCTATTTGATCATCTCATCCAGTTACTATCAGGTCACGATATTGAACTACCTTTATATGATTATAAAACCCACTCCCGAAAAAAAGAAACAGAAAAAATTAGTGATAACGTCATTGTTGTATTAGAAGGAATCCTTATTCTGCACTATCCGGAAATACGGAATATTTTGGACATAAAAGTGTATGTCGATACTGATGATGACATTCGTTTGATCCGCCGAATTAAACGAGATGTTAATGAACGCAGCAGAAGCCTTGATTCGATTTTAGAGCAATACGAAAATAGCGTTAGACCGATGCACCTTCAATTTGTTGAACCTACGAAGCGATATGCTGATATTATTGTTCCAGGTGGGGGATATAATTTAGTCGCTGTTGATTTATTAAAAACTAAAATCCAGGCGGCATTAAAAGAACGCGGGCATTAGTTTTTAAAGAGTAAAATACTTGTATTTTGGGCAAGAAAATATATTTAAAATAAAAATATAAGGAGATGGATATTAATGTTAGAGGTTATTACAGGCGCGATGGCGGCAGGCAAGACCTGGCTATTGTATAAGCGAATTAGCGATGCTAAACTGATGGGGAAAAAAGTCATGGTTTTTGCTTTTCCTGTCCACGAAGGACATGTGGTTTCACGGGTTGGATTTAAAAGCAAAGCGATTACAGTACCCACTGTCGCAGAAATCGAATCTCAATTAGATCCTGATGTTCAAACCCTGGCGATAGATGATGCCCAACTTTTTGATTCTGAAGATTTAACTAACTTTTGTAACCGTTACCGTTCAAAATTTGACATTATCATCGCCGGTGTTCAACTGAACTCTTTTGCTGAAAGTTTCGGTGCCATGATAGAACTCATGGGAAGAGCAGAAAAAGTAACTGTACTTTTGGGGGTCTGTGAATCCTGCAAGCAGCAAACAGCGCTAATTTCTCAGCGTTACCGGGATAAAGAACACACCATCCCGATTAATAAAGACGATCCCAAAATCGAACTGCGAAAGGAATTTTATGCGCCTGTGTGTTGGGATTGTTATCAACCGCCGGTATAAATTTTGAATAAAAGGCTTTCAGGAAAGTTTTCTTTTGACAAAGGTGAAATGTTAAACATGAAGCATTAGATATTAAAGCAAAAATATTTTATCGTCTCACGTCTGCCTTTTCACATTTCAAACGTGATGCTTATTTCGCCGATATTTTATCGATTTAAGTAATGGATAATTGAAATTTTTGAACAATAAAACTCAAACATTAACATGCGTGCTTGTTATTTGACTCTTTGACACTTAATAAAATAGGAGACAATAAAACGTGCAACAAAAAATCATTGGTTTTTTCGGTATCTTTGTTCTGCTGGGAATTGCCTGGCTTCTCTCTAACAATAAAAAGAAAGTTAATTTCCGGATTATTATCTGGGGTATTTTATTACAGGTAATTTTTGCATTCTTAATTCTAAAGACAGTCCCGGGACAGGCGGTGTTCTTTTTCGCACGTGCTTTTATTACCAAGCTGTTAAGTTTCACCGACGCTGGCGCCGCATTCTTATTTGGGAATTTATATTTGGGCGATCCTGATATCGTTGCCCAGGTCGGACAGGGAGGACCGTTTCAATTGTGGGATCCAACTGCCGGACAATTTGTCAATATAGGAATTGTCTTTGCAATTCATATTCTGCCGACGATCATTTTTTTCGCTTCACTAATGGGAATTTTATATCACCTTGGTGTGATGCAGAGAATCGTGCAAGGGGTGGCGTGGGTAATGACAAAAACAATGGGCACCAGCGGAGCTGAATCTTTATCTGCTGCCGGTAATATTTTTGTTGGTCAAACCGAAGCGCCGCTATTAATTAAGCCTTATGTCAATGATATGACCAAGTCTGAATTAATGGCTATTATGGTCGGCGGCTTTGCAACTATTGCCGGCGGCGTAATGGCAGCTTATGTCCGTTTTGGAGTCGATGCCGGGCATTTGATGGCTGCAAGTGTAATGTCAGCGCCAGCAGCATTGGCTGTCGCTAAAATCATGTTTCCAGAAACCAATGAATCAAAAACAAAAGGGGGAATAAAGCTTTCATCTGAAAAAAAAACGGCAAACATAATTGATGCTGCTGCAGGCGGAGCATCAGATGGGCTGAAGTTAGCTGTGAACGTAGGCGCAATGCTAATGGCTTTCATTGCATTGATTGCCCTGTTCAATTTCTTCATTGGAAAATTAGATGATATTATTAATTTTATTACTTTCGGCTTAACAAATTTTGAATGGAATTTAAGCTTAAAGAGTATTTTTGGAGTTATTTTTTCTCCAATTGCTTTTGTAATGGGAGTAGAATATAAGGATATTTTTGAGTTTGGCAATTTATTGGGCACGAAAATTTCAATCAATGAATTAGTTGCTTATGTGGAATTAACAAATCTTAAAGGCGTAATTTCTGAACGCTCTTATATCATTGGCACTTATGCTTTGTGCGGATTTGCCAATTTCAGTTCGATCGCGATTCAAATTGGCGGCATCGGCAGCATTGCGCCAGGGAGAAGAAGTGATCTCGCAAAAATTGGACTCAAAGCTATGTTTGGCGGTGCAATTGCTTCCTGGATAACAGCGACAGTTGCTGGAATTCTTCTTTAAATGGGTGAAATATGGAACAACAACAATTAACAGAATCCATTCAATTTATCAAACAGCAGGTTGACAAAATTCCTGAAATAGCGATCATTTTAGGTTCAGGGCTCGGAGCTCTTGCAGATGAATTAGAAAACAGTACAATTATCAATTGCGCGGATATTCCAAACTACCCTGTATCAACTGTTCCCGATCATGCCGGCATCTGGGTTCTTGGAGAATTAAATGGCGCTCGGATTTTAGCTTTAAAGGGAAGAGTCCACACTTATGAGGGATATTCTGCCCGGCGGGTTACCTATTCAATCAAGCTGATGGCAAAGCTGGGGATTTCCAGATTAATTATTACCAATGCCGCTGGTGGAATAAATAAAAATTTCAATACCGGCGATTTAATGATTATTACAGACCATATTAATTTAATGTTTGCCAATCCCTTAATAGGCGATAATGATCTACCTGCCAACCAGCGATTTGTTGATTTGTATGAAGCGTATGATAAAAAGTATATTGAGGGCGCCTTAAAAATCGCCAATGACCTGGACATACCAATTAAAACAGGCGTCCTCTCCACTGCAAAAGGCCCAACTTATGAAACAGCAGCAGAAATAGGAATGTCCAGAATATTAGGAGCCGATGCAGCTACCATGTCCACAGTCCCTGAAGTGATTGCAGCAAAACAAAAAAATATTAGAATACTTGGTATTTCCTGCATTACAAATATGGGAACCGGCATTCTTGACCAAAAATTAAATCACAGGGAAGTACAGAAAACTGCCAATCGGATAAAAAACCAGTTCATACACTTAATAAAGGAAATTATTAAAAATATTGAAAACTGGTAATCATTGCCCCAAAAGACACTTAATGCTGGTTGCTTGATGTTCCAAATAACACCCATCGAGTAACCCGCATCATTCCTTATTCCCAGTTAAATTTCTAATTGTAACTATTTTTTTAAACTAATTAACAGCAATTTGACAAGGAATAATTACAAAAAAAAATTAACCTTTTAGCAGTACAGTTTTCAACTCCACTTACTTCAACACGATATTTTAAAATAAATATTCAAAAACAACTTTACTGATTCAAGGACCGAAACAATGTCTAATGCGAAAATTTTAATTATTGAAGACAATGGTGTTTATGCGCAAGAATTAAAAATCCATCTACAAAATCTTGGATATCAAGTAGCAGGCATAGTAACCACCGGCGAGAAAGCCATTTCTGAATTAGGGAGAAAAAAAGTTGATCTAATTTTAATGGATATGAAACCTCGAGGTGAATTAAGCGGGATTGAAGCTGTCAATCAAATTCTATTAAAATATGATATTCCAGTAGTATATCTTACAGCATTTGCAGATCAAGAAACAGTAGCGCTTGCTAAGAAAACAGAACCTTATGGTTTCCTAAGCAAACCCGCCGAAGAAATTGAATTGCAGCGTACGATTGAATTGGCTTTATACAAACATGGCATTAAAAGCAAATTAAGAAAAAGTGAACAGCGTTTTAAACAAATTTCATCATCAGCTTATGATGGTATTATTCTTATTAACGAAGAAGGCGTAATCAATTTCTGGAATGAAGCTGCTGAAAAAATCTTTGGCTATTCTGCTAAAGAAGCGCTAAATAAGAACTTATATTCTCTTATTGCCCCCCGGAAATATCTCAAGGAATTTGAAAAAACTTTTAAGGCTTTTATCTCCGCAAAAAATGACATTGGCAAGGGAATAACTATTGACCTCATCGCGAAAAAAAAAGACAGTGCAGAAATTTACATCGAATTATCTTTATCCCGCTGTAAAGAGAAAAATGGTTACAATGCAATCGCTATTATCAGAGATATTAGTGAAAAGAAAAAAACAAAAGAAGAGCAAATTCTTTTATCCACAGCAATAGAACAGGCTGATGAATCGGTATTAATTACTGATTCTAATGGCTTGATCCAATATGTTAATCCTGCTTTTGAAAAAATTTCTGGTTACGCTCGCCAGGAAGTTATCGGCAAAAATCCAAATATATGTAAAAGTGGAAAACAAGATGAAGCTTTTTATCAAAAATTATGGCGTACTATTTCACAAGAAAGCGTTTGGAAAGGACGGCTCGTTAACAGGCGAAAAGATGGCAGCCTTTATACTGAAGAAGCAACGATTTCACCCGTTCGAAATAATTTGGGAAAAATTGTGAATTTTGTTGCTGTCAAACGGGACATTACAACAAACCTGATACTTGAAAAAAAAATGCGTCAGACGCAAAATTTGCAAATAATGGGCTTATATGCAAATCTTTTTGTTCACGATTTCAACAACTTACTTCAACCCATTTTAATAGAAAGTGACCTTCTATTAGAAATTATTCCCGAGCATAGTGATATATTCTCCAAGATTAAACTGATAAATAACTTTGCTAACAAAGCCAAAGACATGGCTAAACAAACGCTGATTTTCTCTCGAAAAGAAGCTTCAATAAAAAAGCCGTTGCAAATTCAAACGCTTATTGATGACTTCTTCAAAATTATGGAAACTATTAAACCACCAGGCGTGACAATTCAATTGGAAATTGATTCCAACTGCAACCCCGTTTTGGCAAATCCGACTCAAATAAATCAATTACTCTTAAATATTTGCACAAATGCTTATCATGCGATGCGCGAGAAAGGCGGCGTCCTCACATTGAGTCTAAAAAAAATAGCAATTGATTCTACTACTGCCAAAAAATTTTATAATCTTCACCAGGGTTCTTATTTAGTGTCTGAACGAAAACTCCTGATTTTGAGAAAATTGAACGAAAAAACAGACGCTTAGGGGGCGAAAAGTGCTAAAAAATGGTACTCTTTAAAGTATCACTTTAAGTACTATTTTTCCC
>Ga0075123_10000410_pt1 | contig 22603 bp, 21 predicted proteins | sample AntAceMetag02UKX_FD_69808 | JGI IMG/M metagenome (GOLD analysis project Ga0075123, IMG submission 69808) | Saline lake microbial communities from Ace Lake, Antarctica - Antarctic Ace Lake Metagenome 02UKX | ecosystem: Environmental > Aquatic > Non-marine Saline and Alkaline > Saline | place... | reverse complement strand
ATTGTTTCTATCCGTTGAAAAAAAATTTAAAAAAATAATTATTCCCCAAACAAAAAAGGAGAAGGCTAAAAACCTTCTCCTTTTATTTTACACCACATTTCTTATTACTTCTTCTCATTTGGTTAATGTCCTTTACACTCATCTTTAGCATATTTTTCCTTACATTCCGCTGCTGTTTTTGCATCACGACATTCAGATTTACTACATGTTTCAAGGCATTTGTGGTCTGCCTTTAAAGATGTTTTGCTTTTCTTAATTGAGACTTTCTCGTTAATAACATCCATATGTTTACCATCATTGCACTTTGATGGAAATTTAGCGCAAGAATGGGGACATTTAACTTTGCTGTCTTTTTGAACCTTTTCGGATTTGGTAACTACTTTTTTAACTTTGTTTTTATCCTGGGCTGCGGTGTAAACAACAAAGCTTACCAGCAGAGAGACAACCAGCAAGGCGATACCTAAAATTTTGAATCTTTTCATGCTACTACTTCCTTTCATTAATTTGATTATTTATGGGACAGTTAGTTAATTTTTGACATTTGGTGTTACAACTATCTTCTATAAAATTAAAACCATTTGACTGAAAATGTTTCGATTCCCGCATTAATCTTCCCCTGATAATTGAGTAGAATTTTTCTTGTTGTTCAGGATTGAGCGTTTCTTTTTCTTTCAGCAAATAACATATTACGTGCTTTTGCAGTTCTCCCTGCAAAGCATCTATTTCTTTTAAAGCAATATTTATTTTTTCTGTGTCGGGATTTTGAGTGGATAAAAGGTCAACCAATATAGTCCGTTTTTTTAACAGGACAAAACTGATACTATCCGCCTGAGAATGAAACGAGCGCTTCAGAACTCTCATTTCTTCAATTTGAGATTTGGTTAAAGAAAGCTCCTGGCAAAAAAACTCTCCCCCGGCATGCTCTTCTTTCTGAGGGCAGTTTCCATGTTTTTGGCAATACCGATTATATGTTAGCGTGGCAAAAGCCGACAAATTTATAACCAGCAACAAGACAATTGCCACTATTAATAATTTTTTCTTCATATAAATATCCACAATAGTTATTCTGCTTTTAAGGTTAAATAAACTCCGCCGACTGATTCTGATGGAATGTCATCAAAACTATTAATATATGTTGCGTTAATAAATTCTTCCTCTGCGGAAATTTCAGTAGTCACAGTCAATGTTTCTGAATTTTGAAAATTTGGATTGCTGCCGAGATAAATGCCCGTCAGTACAGCCATAAAAAATATAACAATCATCGCAACGGCGGTGGCATATCGAGGCACCGTTTCAAAAAACTGTGTCACTGTACTGTGATTCTTTTCGTAGTCGGTAATTTTCTGATAGAGTTTTTCCCATAAAAAAGCAGGCGAATTAACCGTTTCAATATTTTCTAATGGTGAATAAAATTCAGTAAGCGCTTTTACCCTGTTTGAACAATTCTGGCAATGTTTCAAATGTTCCTGAATAGCACTGCTTTCTTTTTCAGATAATTCTTTATCTAAAAATAACAACAGCCTTTTTGTAACTTTGCTGCATTTCATTTAATTATTAACCTCCCACAAAATATTAGACACAAAAGTTCAAAAAATCATTCGCTCCTGTTTGATTTTTTAAAAATGAATAGTTAATTTTATTCTGTTATCCGTGTTTACAGAATCTCATCCAAAAACGGCATTAGCCTTTTACATAGATTTTCCTTTGCCCTCGATAATCTTGACTGAATAGAAGAAACAGAACATCCCAGCACTTCGGCTATTTCTTGAATTGACATTCCTTCATAGCGTTGTAAAATTAGCGCCACTCTTTGATTACTAGGCAATGAATTAATCGCCTGCTGGACAATTTTTTCTCTTTCTTTTTGTTCTAAAAAAAAATCGGGTCGGTCACATAATGGAGCAGAAAGGTTTTCGTTAAGTTCACTTCCAAATCCTTCAAAAGAATCACCTTCAAAAAGCCTCCTAAATTTATTTTCCTTACGTTTGTAATTAAGACATAAATTAACAGTAATTCGATAAATCCAGGTTGATAGTTTGGAGCGGCTCTTAAACGAATCAATAGATTTATAAATTTTGAAGAATACTTCCTGGCAAAGGTCTTCAGCCTCTTCCCTGGTGTTAACAAATCGAAAACAAAGATTATAGATTTGGTCTTTGTAACTTTCAAAAAGTTTTTTAAAAGCGTGGGTGTCGCCGGACTTGACTTTATTTATGAGATGGTTGTTCAGTATAAATTTCTCTCCATAGAAAATTGAATTAGACATAGTTATTAGACACTTGAAAAACTTAAAATGTTCGGTATGAAATATTTTTTTAATTCCTATCTGGAATAAATTCGACAATTTAGTCTAATGGCTCGCCTGTCTGGTCGAAATGTTAAGTGTGTTGAAAAATGACTATTTTTTGTTGTTTTAATATAAACAAGCGATTAGCAACATTGATAAAAGTGGCATAGTTGTTGTATAATACACTAAAGTATTATTTTTTAAACCCAGGGCAACAAAACAATCCATTTTTTTGAATCTTTTCGTGTGTTTTGTGGGCATTAATCTTGGTTACTTAAATTTTTAATTGAGAAAATTTTCCGAAAAATCAGGAGATGGAAAAAGATGTTTCGTAACAATTTCACTTTTAAATCATTTCTACTGGTTGTCATTTTATTATTGGTATTCCACTCAGCAAATGCACAATGGGATGTTAGTTTTTCGTATGAACAGGAATATAATGATAACCCATTTCATTTGCCTGAAGTGCAGCAAAGTTGGATTTCGATTTTGCAATTTGGTGCTGAACACCAATTAAATAAATATACGGTGGGCTATTATGGAAATTATTCTCATTTCAATAATATTCTTGATCGCAATTTTTACTGGCATCAATTAGCTTTGTTTGGCGGTTCTGACACAACAGGCTGGGGTATTTATGGAGAGCAAAGGATCAATAAATCAGATTATAATATTTACGACTACAAAGATTTGAACGGTTTTTTCAGGCATCGTTTTTCAATCAAAGGAATCACCGCAAACTGGCAGAGCAAAATTCAATTTAACTTTTATGACCAACTTTCAGAACTTAATAGCTGGAAGCTAAATTCAAGCATCAGGTTTCACAAAAGCTTTCCAACAAGAACAACAATAATTGCAGGCGTGGGTTTTGATTATAAAAATTATCTCAATTCATCACAGTTGATTGAAGTTGAACCAGATACGAATATTTTAGAAATGAATTTGCCGACCAGCTCAATTTTGATTGAAACAAGGAATGGACACGGTGGAGGCAAAGGTTATCGGCACGGAGATAGACACGGTTATCTTTCTCAAAATTCTTACGTAAATTTCGAAAATCCATCGGTCTTGCAAATGTCTTTTTGGCTGCGTGTGGCACAGTCTATTACGCCAACTACTGGTGTGGCTTTTCAATATTTCAATCGAATGTTATTATCGGGTCAGGACAGATTTATTTCTGACATCTCTTACAGCTACAGTCAGGAATCAGAAATTTTTAACGACCCATTGGGCTATGAGAGTCACTCTTTAGGATCAGAATTAACAAAGCTATTACCGTCAGAAATTATGTTGAAACTATCCGCTTTTTACGTAACAAAAAATTATTCAGCCCAGGGCATTTACACAGATGAAGAAAATTATGATGAAACGACTTTACGAAAAGATAAGTATAAGACCATTTATCTTAATTTGAAAAAAGATTTTGGTTTTGTCAAAGACAGCAAGCTTGGATTAAGTTTAAATTATCAATGGATCAATAATGAATCGAACAGTTACTGGTATGATTACAAAAATAGTTATTATTCAATTGGATTAGAATTTGAATTTTGATTAAGGTGTATGACAAATTTTATAATGAGCAAAAAAAAAGTTGCTTATTTGAATATAATTTATTAACTATAAAAAAATATTTTATGGAGTTACCATGTTAATAAAAAAACTACACATTTTTTTAATTTTAATGATAATGCTTTTTTTTATCAAAATAGGATTGCCGCAGCAGGCAGATACCACAGTGATGAGTATAGAAATATCCACCAAGCAGAAGCCAGCAGTTACTCAGAAAGACAGTTTGAAAAAATTACCACCAAAAAACAAACTGAAGTCAAAAGGATTTATGGATAAAAATGCTGATGGCATTGATGACCGTTTGGCAGATAAAAAGGGTAAAGGAAGAGGCAAGCAATTAAGACGCAGGGATGTTTTTATCGATAAAAATGGCGACGGTATCTGCGATGGAAGAGAGTCTGCGATTGGGCTAAAAAAAGCAATGCATCGTCGGGGGAGGAAGAAGTAGTGAATTTAGTTTTGTTTTATCGTTGACAATTCTAAATTGACAACTTTTTTGGTTTGTTATTATCTGAATTAAAAATTAATTGACAATCCGCCAAAAAGATTGCGGACGTTCAGTTGCGAATGGATAATTATGTGTTGTCAATTATTGAATTGGCTTATTCTTGCTAATTTTACCATTCTTTAGCTTAGCTTGAATATTACCAATTACTGAGGCATTACTGCTAAATTAAAAAAATTTCCAGAATTATCTTGACATTCAAAATTTTTTTTATTACATTATCGACCAAAAAACAATATCAGTCGGTAATTACATTTTAGGGCTAACATGAAAGAAGACAAAAAAGAAATCATCATTAAAGCATCACAGAAATTATTTGCCCGTTTTGGACTGCTTAAAACGACTGTTGACGAAATCGCAAAATTAGCCAGAATCGGCAAGGGAACAATTTACCACTATTTTACCAGCAAAGAGGAAATTTTCGCTGAAGTCATCGACCAAGAGGCGCAATTTCTTAAAGAGCAAATAAAAAATGCAATCGATGGGGAAACAACTGCACAAAAAAAATTACGCGCGTTTATTCTCACCAAAATGGAATGCCTGAAAAATTTGGCAAATTATTACAGCGCGCTTAAGGATGAATATTTAGAGCATTATTCATTCATTGAAAAAGCCCGTGAGAAAAATTTTGAAGAAGAACGCAAAATCGTAATGGCAATTCTACAGGACGGAATTAATAAAGCTGTTTTTGAAGTGAAAAATCCAGGACTGACTTCATTGGCAGTAGTTTCGGCTTTAAAGGGTTTAGAATATTCGTGGACAATTGAAGATTCTATGGTTGATATTGAAAAAAGCCTGGACAATTTATTAATGGTGTTATTCAAAGGAATTGAGAAAAGAAATTAAAAAACCAAATTATTCGGTTCATCTTAATAATGGAGATAATTAATATGAAAAACCAGGATAACCAGATAACTAAAATTGTGAAAGAAGCAATTTTAAAAACAGCCAAAAAGGGTGAAGATTTAAAAGTAAAAGTAACCGAGATTACCAGGGATGCTGTAAATTTTGCCTTCGATAAGACTGAGCCAACTTTAGAAAAAATAGAGGCTGTCACTCAAGAAATAATGGACGGTGTTATTGAAGGAGCCAAAGAGGCTAAATTGAAAGTTGCTGACTTAACAAAACAAGCGGCTGAAGGCATCGTTGAAGGAACAAAGCAACTGCGGAGTGAAACATCTGATATTGCCAGCAATGTCGCAGAAATGGCGATAAAAGCTGGTGATATAGCACTTGAAATGGCAAAGGATGTTTTAAAAGGATTTGCGGCAGGAGAAAAAGACGATCACAACAAAAAGGGAAATTAAGCAATTAAATCATATAACTATTCAGAATAAAATTTATGCCCACGAAATACACGAAAAGACACGAAATAATTTTAAAAATATTTTGCTATTTTGGTGTTAAAAAATAATGCTTTAGTATTTTTTGTTTGTTTCATGGGCTCGAATAGTTACTAAATCATTAACAAAAAATATAGGAGAATAAACCATGTTTGATCTATTCAAAAAAGGTGTTTTAATGGGATTGGGTGCTGTTACCATCACCAAAGAAAAAGCAGAACAAATAGTTGATGAACTCGTCAAAAAAGGCGAACTGGCGAAAGACAAACGTCCGCAGGCGGTTCAGGACTTGCTGAAAAAAGTCGAAGAACAGGAAAAGGCGCTGTTCGACAAAATTACTGCTGAGGTTAACAAAGCACTCGCGAAATTGGATATTCCAACAAAGGAAGATTTGAAAAAGCTGGAAAAGAAGATTGACGAGTTGAAAATGAAATAGCGGCAGTTACAGTAGCAGATGGCAGTATTAGATCTTTTAAAAACAATCATTTTGAATTTTGAGTCAAATTTTTTCTGAAATAAATTTTTTTGCAAAAGGAATATTGGAATGAAAGGATAATATTTATAAATTCCATTCTTCCATAATTCTAACATTCCATTCTTTTTGCCACTGCATCTGCCACTGCTACTTAATATTACTTTGAGGAAAACCATGCAAGTAAACAAACTAACTCGCACTTATCATAACATCAAACGATACCGTCAAATTTTGACAATTTTGTTGCGCTACGGTTTTGACGATGTGCTCGGCAGGATGAAAATTGATTATTATATCCAACTCGGCAAAAAAATCATACCTAAATTTAAAGCGCATGAGATAGAAAAAATAACCACAGCGGAGCGGCTTCGTTTGGCGTTAGAAAAATTAGGTCCCACATTTATAAAATTTGGGCAAATACTAAGTGTGCGTCCTGATTTAATTCCGGAAAGTTTTATTAAGGAATTTCAAAAGCTGCAGGATGAAGTGCCGCCATTTCCAGCCGAGCAAGCGAAAGCAGAAATTGAAGCACAGTTGGGCAAACCAATTGCACAATTATTTAATTCTTTCGATGATGTTCCATTAGCAGCAGCATCAATCGCCCAGGTACATCGCGCGGTAATTAAGGACGGCGAGCAAGTGGTTGTAAAAATTCAGCGACCCAATATTCGAAGCGTAATTGAAACCGACCTAAATATTCTTTTTGATTTAACAGGATTGATTGAAAGGCATATCCCTGAAAGTGAGCTCTATAATCCAACAGCCATTGCCCAGGAATTTGCCAAAACCATCCGCCGTGAACTGGACTTTGTTCGCGAAGGACGCAATATCGACCGCTTTTACAGAAATTTTGAAGATGACGAAACCGTGTATGTACCCCAGGTTTATTGGGAGCTAATCACCGAGCGCGTGCTGACTATGGAATATATTGATGGCATTAAGATCTCGGAATTAAATAAATTGGATACGGCTGGATTGGATAGAAAAATCATTGCTTTTAATGGAGGGCAGGCAATTTTAAAGCAGGTGTTTGATCATGGTTTTTTTCATGCTGATCCTCATCCGGGTAATATTTTCGTTCTCTCAAATAATGTTATCGCACCATTGGATTATGGAATGATGGGCAGCTTGGATGAAGAACTGATGGAAGCGGCAGGAAATTTACTTACCGCGATCGTTAAAAAAGATGTGAACAAAATTATTCGTGCATTTACTGATATCGGCATTTTGGAAAACACGCTGGATGTTAGAGGGTTAAAACTTGATTTGACGGATTTCCTTGACCGCTATTATCAAGTTCCACTCTCACAATTGGATGTGGGGAAAATAATTGACGAATTAACCGAGATCATTCGAAAACACCACATCATGCTGCCGGCTGATTTGACTTTAATGGCAAAAGCAATGGTCACCGAAGAAGGTGTCGGCAGAAGTCTTGATCCGGATTTCGATTTGATTTCAATGGCTAAACCTTATGTCGAAAAATTGATGGTGCGCAAGTTAGATCCGCGCCGGCATTTAAAAGAATTTGCCTCCACGATGGATGATTTCAATCGTCTCATAAAAATATTACCTTTAGAAATCAGAGCTATTGTAACGAAAATAAAAAAAGGCGATTTAAACATTAAGTTTGAACATAAGGGGTTAGATCACTTTATTTCGGAATTGGATAAGGCAAGCAGCCGTTTGTCATTCAGCATGATCATTGCGGCGCTGATAATTGGGTCTTCGCTTATCATTCAATTAGATAAAGGTCTGCGATTATTTGGTCTTCCTGCTATTGGCATACTGGGATTTATCATTGCAGCAATTCTGGGGTTGTGGTTAGTAATTGCTATTATTAGATCGGGTAAGTTGTGATGAAGAATAACAAAGTATCTAAAATTTAAACTGCCTAAAGTTATTTTAGTCACCTTGTTTTTTTAATGAATACGGACTGTGAATAATTTATGTTAAATATAGGGAGACAAAATTTTACTTGTGTTAAAAGAAATAAAGTTCATTATACTAAATTCTACCGCGCCTCAGAGTTGGAAATTATTAGACCTAAACCAACGCCTATCCATGTTGATAGTGAAACGTTAGAAGGATGAGAAATTTTAAATATATCAGTAAATCCAAAGAATTGAATGTTATTGTGCCGGAAGGTATTAAGAAACTAAATTAAGATTTAATAAAAAAGAAAAATGATAATTATATTAACAATCGGTTTTGTTTTGGGCATTTTCTGTTCTTTACCAGTGGGGCAGATTGGTGTGCTCAGCATTAATCGAACATTAAAATATGGTTTTTTTGCTGGTTTTTCTGTTGGGATTACTGTGGCAATATTGGATACTTTAGCCTGCTTTATAATGATTAATGGTATTTCAGTAATTAATCAAATTCAGTCATTAAAATTCATATTGTATGGAATCAACATTTTATTATTGATTTTTCTTGGTTGGAAAAATGTTTTTAAAAAATCAAAAAACAAAAAAATGAATACAGATACAATTAACTCTGCAAATCATAATTTATTGAAGACAATTCTTATAGTTGTTGTAATGTATTTTTCTAACATAGTTTTATTCATATTTTGGGGTACAATTGCCAATACCATTAATTCGTATTCTTTTTTTACTCCAGGGTTAAAAAATAGTCTTTTGCTTGCTGCTGGGGTATTAATTGGTGCGTTATCTCTATATTTTGTAATTTTAAGAGGGTTGCATTTTAATCGTCATAAAATAAAACCTGACTTATCAAGTCATCTCACCAAAGCAACCGGGTATCTATTTTTTGTATTTGCTTTGGTGTTATTAATAAATTTAATACGAAGCTATTTTTATTAATAGAGGTTGAATCAACGTTGGGATTAGGATTAGTCAGCCCCCTGATGCCGATTTTTGCACAGAATTTAGGAGCAGCAGGTATTTGGCTGGGAATAATCATTTTTTATATCAGGATAACAATTGAAAAATAACAGCATGATATACAGGTTTTTCCTTTACGGTTTTTTAAAAAATTTGCGACTTTTTGAGCCGTTTATTATTCTTCTTTTCAGGGAAGACGGACTTTCTTTTCTACAAATTGGTCTATTGTACTCTATTCGTGATATTGCGACCAATATTCTGGAAATTCCTTCTGGCATTTATGCCGATGCTTTCGGGCGCAGAAAGTCCATGTTGTTTTCATTTTCAGCCTATATCATCTCATTTATCGTCTTTTACCTGTTTTCAGGATTTTATCCTTTTGCTGTCGCAATGGTTTTATTTGCCATCGGGGAAGCGTTTCGCACCGGGACTCATAAAGCATTAATATTGGAATATTTAAACATCAAGGGGTTGAAAAATCAAAAAGTTTCCTATTACGGACGAACTCGTTCGGCTTCACAATTCGGCTCTGCCATAAATTCACTCATTGCAGCGGCATTGGTTTTTTATACAGGCAATTACCGTTATGTGTTTCTTGCCACAGCTTTACCTTATGTTTTAAATTTATTTAATTTAGGTACATATCCTAAAGAATTAGATGGCGATCTCATTAAACACAAGAAAGGAACGTTTTTAGAACAGATAAAAATAACTCTTAAACCATTTTTAACTATTTTCAAAGATCACGAGGCGATGCGAGCGATTTTTAATAGCGCAGGTTTCACAGCCTTTTTTAAATCGACGAAAGACTATCTACAACCTGTTATTAAAATATTTGCCATCTCCATCCCGTTATTCTTAAACTTAGGCGATACCAGGCGGACTGCCGTGATCATTGGCATTGTTTATTTTATTATTTACATGCTGACAACTTATGCTTCGCGCAGCGCGGAAAAGGTTAGCAAACGATTTGACAACCTGGCAAATGCGATTAATGTAACATTTTGGATAGGCGCTTGCTTTTTATTTATTTCGGGTTTGGCATCGTGGATTAATTTTAGTCTTCTTTCAGTGTTATTCTTTATAGGATTATACATCATCCATAATTTAAGAAAACCCATGAACGTTGCCTTTATTAGTGATCAAATATCTAATAAAGTTATGGCTTCTGGTCTGTCTGTAGAATCGCAAGTTACAACAATCCTGATGGCTATTCTTTCACCTCTGCTTGGTCTGCTTGCAGACAATTTTGGAATCGGTATTGCCCTCGCTGGTTTAGGAGGTTTGATGTTTGTATGTTCTTTTTTTGCTAAAATATACTCGAAATAAAAAAAATATAAATAAGTTGCACATTTTAGACTTGTTGCTTGACTTTTAATAATATTTTTCTTATAATTATAAGTTTTAATCTTCTCTGGTTCGGAATCAGAGTAATTAACCCGCATTATTCACAGTCTGTATTTCCTTATATTTATAATGTAACTGTACAGGCATTATATTTTTAAAGGAAGCGGGATAACCTGAATTATTAATTGATTGAGCAAGATAAACCATGAAATTAAGTTATAAATTCAACAATCGCCTTATTTATTGATAATAAAGCAATTATAGTTATATAAATTTGTGTCTATGAATAATTCAGGTTAAATATAGTAATAATTAATTGTATTTGTAATATGATTTGATATTGTGAAGGAGAAGCGTATGATAAAGATTAACCCGGGAAATGTGATTGAATTATTATCGAAAAATTTATTAGTAGATGGGTATGACATTATCGTTGATTTGGAGAAGAGTCAAGGCAGTTATTTACAAGATGCACGAAATGGAAGAAAGTACCTGGATTTTTTTACATTTTTTGCAACGCTGCCGGTTGGTCTGAATCATCCAAAAATGCTAAATTCTGAATTTAAACAAAAAATGCTCAGGGCAGCCATAAATAAACCATCAAATTCTGATTTTTACACTGTTGAAATGGCAGAGTTTGTGAATACGTTTTCACGGGTTGCCGTGCCGGATTTCCTCCCATATTTATTTTTCATTAGTGGTGGCGCTTTAGCTGTTGAAAATGCACTTAAAACAGCCTTTGATTGGAAAATACAATTAAATTTTCAAAAGGGTCATAAGAAAAAATTAGGGACAAAGATTTTGCATTTTCAACAAGCTTTCCATGGCAGAACTGGCTATACACTTTCACTAACAAATACTGCTGACCAGCGCAAGACAAAATATTTTCCCAAATTTGATTGGCCCAGGGTATTGAACCCGAAAATTACTTTTCCTCTTAACGAAGAAAATTTAAAAAAAGTGGAACAGACCGAGCAAATCAGCATTGAACAAATTAAGCAGGCGATCAAAGATAATCCAAATGACATAGCAGCAATTATTATTGAGCCTATCCAGGGAGAAGGTGGTGATAACCATTTCCGAAAGGAATTTTTTCATGAATTAAGAACTATCGCCGATGAAAATGATATTCTTCTTATTTTTGATGAAGTACAATCTGGGCTGGGTGTTACTGGTAAAATGTGGGCTTATCAGAATTATGATGTGAAACCGGATATTGTTGCATTCGGCAAAAAGATGCAGGTTTGCGGAATCATGGTTAGTAGAAGAATAGACAGTGTAGAGAATAATGTTTTCGTTGAATCCAGTCGTCTTAATTCAACCTGGGGCGCTAATCTGGTTGACATGGTGCGCAGTAGGCGATATTTAGAAATTATTGAGGAAGATGATTTAGTAAACAATGCAGCGAAAGTTGGGGGATATTTCCAGGATAAGCTGTTAGCAATTCAAGAAAAATTTGAAAATAAAGTAACCAATGTGCGCGGCAAAGGATTGTTTATTGCTTTTGATTTACCAAACGCAGAAATACGAGATCAATTTATGGTTGAAGCACAAAAACAGAATATGTTAGTGCTGAAGTGCGGAGAGAGATCGATCCGTTTTCGTCCTTCACTCAATGTTACAAGCGATCATGTTGATGAGGCGATTTCAATTGTTAATAAGTGTTTGGGGATTCTTGCTTAGTCTAAAAAGATTATTTGCGTGCTAAAATGTATTCCCATCCTCCCCAAATGGAACACTGATTTAACGGATAAAACGGATCACGCCTAAAGGCGGATGCGACTTGGCGCATTTACACAGATTTTATTTTTTGGAGTTAAGAGTATTTGGAATTAGAACATTCCGGAAAACTATACCTGGTCAGCACACCAATCGGAAATTTGAAAGATATTTCTTTCCGTGCGCTGGAGGTTTTATCAGAAGTTGATTTAATCGCAGCAGAGGATACACGGCATGCTGGAGTTCTTTTAAAACATTATGACATTCAAACTCCAACAACCAGTTTTTATGATTTTAATAAAGAAAAGAAAACGCCGGGATTAATTAACAAACTAAAAGCTGGGAATTCAATAGCGCTAATTTCTGATGCTGGTACGCCGGGGATTTCTGATCCTGCCTTTTACTTTGTCAGGGAGGCGATAAAAGAAAATATTACGATCGAGGCAATCCCTGGAGCAACCGCATTTGTGCCAGCATTAATTCTCTCTGGGTTGCCAACAGATCGATTCATATTTGAAGGCTTCTTACCGCAAAAAAAAGGAAGACAGACGCGACTAAAAGAGTTAGCTGAAGAGAAACGAACGATTATTTTATACGAATCGCCAAAAAGAATCTTGAAAACGTTGTCTCATTTAAAAGAATATTTAGGAAATCGTCGTGTATCAGTTTCACGTGAATTAACGAAAAAATTCGAAGAAGTATATCGAGGCTCTCTTGATGATGTGTGTGAGAATCCCAATAAGATTAAAACAAAGGGAGAGTTTGTCATTGTAATTGAGGGAAAATCATTAAAAAAACATCAAAAAAATTAAATTGAAAGGTTCATTTTGAAGATAAAAATTATTTTCTTACCAACCTGGATTAAAGACTCGTTTTTAAAATTACTTGTACCAATAGTCGATTTCTTCGTCAAGAGAAGGCTGAATCCTAATCACTTTACAACGCTTGGCTTGATTTTAAGCATACCTGCCGCCTATTTATTTGGAACAGGTTACTTGCGATTAGGTGGAGTTTTAATGCTTATCGGCGGTATTTTTGATATCATCGATGGAAAGGTCGCCAGAGCGACAAATCGAGTGACAAAGTTTGGCGCTCTTTATGATTCAACACTTGACAGATATTCTGAAGTGATGATATTTTTTGGTTTAGCTTATTATTTTGTCACTTCTTACTGGCAGGTTGGCGATTTCAATTTATCATTAATTACTGCTCTGGCTGTATCAGTGGCAATTGGCGGATCGGTTATGACGAGTTATGTTCGCGCAAGAGCAGAAGGTCTCGGAATGGAATGCAAGGTTGGTGTGATGCAGAGATCAGAAAGGGTTGTTATCATTGCGTTTGGTGCTATTTTTCATCAATATACCCTGGTTGTTGCAATTTTTATTGTGGCAATTTTTTCAAATGTCACAGCGATTCAACGTTTATATTATGTTTGGAAATCTGAGAATTTAATAAAAAAAGAGCCTGCAACAGAAGATGAGATAGATTAAATATTAAGCATTTTTTTTAAATTATGCTCACAGCTCGGAGAAAAAATCATGTATGTTTTTATGTTAAAATCAAAAATCCATCGCGCGATAGTGACAGGTGCCAATTTAAGCTATGAAGGAAGCATCGCGATTGATAAAAAATTGATGGAAGCGGCAAAACTTTTACCTTTTGAAAAAGTAAATGTTCTAAATATTAATACAGGTGCCAGGGCAGAAACTTATGTGATTGAAGGTGAACCTAACTCAGGTGAAATTTGTTGTAATGGAGCATTAGCGAGATTAGCTGAAGTTGGGGATTTAGTAATTATTCTTTCATATTGTATGGTTGATGAAAATAAAGCGAGCACAATAATTCCGACAATTGTTCATGTTGATAATAAAAATAAAATAGTAACATAAATTACGCAAGTAAAATTATTTCAGGAGGTAGAGTAGTGAAAGAAACAACGACAATTAAAAAACCAACGGGTAAATTAGGTGTATTATTACCAGGTTTAGGCGCTGTTGGAACAACGTTTATCACTGGTGTCGAAGCTGTTCGAAAAGGAATTGCAAAACCGTTTGGCTCGCTCACTCAAATGGGCACTATTAGACTTGGGAAAAGAACAGAAAAAAGAGCTCCAAAAATAAAAGATTTCGTTGAATTGGCTGAATTAGATGATTTGGTCTTTGCTGGTTGGGACATATTCGAGGACAATGTTTATGAATCGGCATTGAATGCTGGCGTTCTTAAAAAAGAATTACTGGATCAAGTAAAGCCAGAAATTGAAAAAATAAAACCGATGAAAGCAGTTTTTGACCAGAATTATGTTAAAAGGCTAACTGGTACAAATGTAAAAAAAGCTTCAACAAAATATGATCTGGCGCAAATGTTGATTGAAGATATTCATAATTTTAAAGAAAAGAATAACCTCGATCGCATGGTAACTGTCTGGTGCGCCAGTACAGAGATTTTCATGGAATCAGATCCGGTACACCAAACCATTGAAACTTTTGAAAAAGCATTGAAGGAAAATCATCCTGCAATAGCGCCAAGTATGATCTATGGATATGCTTCAATTGCTGCGGGTGTTCCCTTTGTCAATGGCGCTCCCAATCTTACTGTTGATATTCCAGCATTAATTGAATTCGCCAAACAGAAGAACGTAGCTGTTTCTGGTAAAGATTTTAAAACCGGGCAGACATTGATGAAAACTATTCTTGCGCCCGGCTTAAAAGCGAGAATGCTTGGCTTAAATGGCTGGTTCTCAACAAATATTTTAGGTAACCGGGATGGCGAAGTTCTGGATGATCCGGAATCATTTAAAACAAAAGAAGTAAGCAAATTGTCAGTTTTAGACTATATTTTGCAACCAGAAGTTTATCCTGATTTGTATAAAGATATTTATCATAAAGTACGTATCAATTATTACCCGCCTTCCGGCGATAATAAAGAGGGCTGGGACAATATCGATATTTTCGGCTGGCTGGGATATCCGATGCAGATAAAAGTAAATTTCCTGTGCCGTGATAGTATTCTGGCAGCACCCATCGTACTTGATCTGGCATTGTTTAGTGATCTGTCACAAAGATGCGGATGGGGTGGAATTCAGGAGTGGCTTTCTTTTTACTTCAAAAGCCCAATGGTTGCTCCTGAACTTTATCCGGAACACGATCTATTCATTCAATTGATCAAATTGAAAAATACTTTAAGATATCTCAAAGGTGAAGAACTTATCACACATTTGGGAATGGAGTATTATGATTAATTTTTTTGATACAATATATTGTATGTTAAAGTGAGGTTTAGTCAAGCTTCGTTAAACTCGAAACTCTAGTACATTTAGTATAACTTAGAGCAATTGTTAATAATAGAGTGGCTGGAAAATTGATCTTCCAACCACTCTTTCAATATTTAATTATTTTTAAAATAGAGTGTTTCCCCAGGGCGGCGAGCCGCAAAATTAAACACCTAAAAATACTGAATCTCACTGAAAAAAGCATTTAGAAAATAAAAAAAATAATTCGGTGAATTTCAGTGTTTTCAGTGTCTATTTAAAAATTCTTTTGCAAAAAAACGTTTGTATTGTTACCATTTTAAATTTGAAAAAAAACTATGAAGACTTGACTGACAATACTATAAATTAGCAACCGTAGAGGCAAATTTGCGGCACGGCAATCCATTAAAAAATATTTTAAAAACATCTATACCTGCTGTTATCGACCTGTCATCTCAAACGATCTATTTTACGATTGAAGCAATTTTTATTGGAAGAATTAGTTCGGCAGCTTTTGCAGGTCAGGGGTTGGCAATTCAAGTGATTATTGCTTTTTTAACGATCATTATCACTTTCATCGTAGGAAGTTCTTTGATAATTGCGCGTCATGTGGGCGCTGACCAACCAAGAGAAGCTAACCATGTATTGGGACAGGCAGTAATGATCAGCGTTGCCATTTCCTTTGTCTATGCTGTTGTGTGGTATTTCGGGGGAGTGTACATTTTTCAATTTATTGAAGAAGGAGGATCTGTTGAAGCACAGCGCGCCGGTATTTCTTATCTTCGAATTGTTGCCATGTTCGCACCTGTCATTATTACAAATCTCGTTGCAGTAGGTTGTATTCGCGGCGCCGGGGACACGCACTGGTCAATGATCGTTAATGTTACAATAAACGGAATAAATGTTATTTTAGCTCCATTGTTTATTTTTGGCTGGTTTGGATTTCCGAGATGGGAAGTAGAAGGAGCTGCATTAGCGCTTGGAATTTCGCATTCCATCGGTTTATTGATGACATTATATATTTTAAGAACCAGGAAATCAGTTCTCTTTTTATCATTCAATGAATTATCCAGACCCAATTTTAAAACTTTTAAGCGTTTGTTAAAAACAGGAATTCCTACAACCGTGGAACAATTAGTCTGGGCAATTGGATTGTTAATTGTTTCTATTTATGCGGCAATGTTAGGGAAAGATTACCTGGCAGCTCACATGGCATTTAATAAAATTCAAAATGTTCTTTCTATGGCATATCTGGGTTTTAGCATGGGAGCAATGACGCTTATGGGGCAGCATCTCGGCGCAGAAAGAAAAGAGCTGGCAGAGAGAACCGCAAAAGCGACAAGCTGGGTTGGCTTGGTGTTTTCAACTATAATTGCTGTAACGTTGATTTTTTGTTCCAAATCGATACTTTCTATTTTTACACAGGAAAGTAACGTTCTAAAAATTGGTCATAGCGCAATGATAATTTTCGCGCTTGTTCAAATTCCAAAATCTGTCGATGGTGTGGTTATTGGAAATTTGCGTGGCGCTGGTGATCTTAAATGGTTGATGTACATGACTATGATTGGTGTTTTTACTCTGGAAATTTGCGGCAATTGGGTGACAGCTTTTATTTTACATTTTGGGATCGCTGGATTATGGGGAATTCACCTGATGGATGAATCGATGAGATTGGCAGTTAATTACTGGCGTTTTAGAGGCGGTAGATGGAAATCAATGAAAGTTTAGAAAGAATGTCTGGATTTTTAATTACATTTGAGGGTATTGATTTCTGCGGGAAATCAGTACAAATAGAGAGACTGGTAAATAAATTAAAGACTCAAAATATTCCGTTTGTATTGCTGAGGGAACCAGGCGGCACAATTTATTCGGAAAAAATTCGTGATGTTTTATTGACCAAAGAAAAGGAAGAAATGAGTTCTATTACTGAATTCCTGCTTTTTTCGGCAGCCAGGGCTCAGATTGTTAAGAAAAAAATAATACCAGCCTTACAAAAAGGATACTTTGTTATTTGCGACCGATACTATGATTCAAGTACCGCGTACCAGGGTTACGGGCGAGGAATTGATCTTCAAAAAATCAACCAGATCAATAAATTTGCCACTGAGGGAATTAAGCCAGACCTGACATTTTTGATCGACATCGATATTGATGAAATGGAAAACAGAAAAGAGAAACTGAACAGTGACTTAGATCGAATGGAGAATCAGGCAAAAGATTTCTTTGTAAAAGTTAGAAATGGTTACCTGGCGATAGCACGTCAAGAAAAAAAACGTTTTCTAATTATTGATGGAAAAAATAGGATCGATTCCATCGCGATTGAAATTTGGGATAGAGTAGAAAAATTATTATCAGATAGAAATTAAATTAAAATTATTCACCAAAGAGGTTGAAATCATGAAAAACAAACAGAGATATTTATCATTAATTCTTATTATTATTTTGGTTGCCAGCGGTACATTTCTGGGAGGTTGGATCGCCAATGAGACAAAAACACCCAAACCTGATTATTATTTTGAAATTGAAAAAAATATTGCTCTCTTTGGAAAAGTGTATGAAGAGGTAACAAAACTGTATGTTGAAGAAATTGATCCTGAAAAATTCATGAAAGCCGGGATCGATGGCATGTTACGGACACTTGATCCTTATACAATGTTTATTGAACAGGAAGGTAACAAGGAACTTCGCATTATGACTTCTGGTAAATATGGCGGCGTTGGTATGCGAATCGCCAAAAGAGATGGCTGGGCTACCGTAGTTGATCCGCCGTTTGAAGGAACGCCATCTGCAAGAGCTGGAATCCGCGAAGGTGATAGAATAATTGAGGTAGATGGAAAATCGACAGAGAAATTGACCATCACCGAAACCGCCCAACACTTAAGAGGAAAGATCGGTACGGAAGTGAACATTAAAATGAGTCGCATTGGCGAGGCTAACCCACTTGAATTCCGGTTAATTCGTGCGGAAATAAAGGTCAGTGATGTCTCTTACGCCGGGTTTATTCAGGATAAAATCGGTTATGTTCGTCTGGGACAGTTTTCCCGTTATGCCGGAAAACAGGTGCACGATTCTATCGCTGTACTGAAAGACCAGGGAATGGAAAGTTTAATTCTCGATTTGCGGGGAAATCCCGGGGGGTTGTTAGAGTCCGCGGTTCAGGTTGCATCAAGTTTTGTCAATAAAGGGGACTTGGTCGTTTATACAAAAGGTCGCGGTTCTAATTCTGATAAAGAATATCGATCACAGGTTCAGCCAATTTGGGCAGATAAGCCGCTCGTTGTTTTGGTTGATGGCTATAGCGCTTCTGCTTCTGAAATTGTTTCAGGAGCTATTCAGGATCTTGATCGCGGGGTGATTATCGGTTCTCCAACATTTGGTAAAGGACTTGTTCAAACGGTTATTCCATTGACGAGAGATGGGAATTCTTTAAAAATTACTTCGGCAAAATATTACATTCCCAGCGGCAGGTTAATTCAAAAGCCAGATTTCATCCGAAAGAAAGATATTATCTGGGATTATGAAAGTAAAGAAGATACAACAAAAAAAGAAGAGCAAGTCTATTTTACTGTTGCAAAGAGAAAAGTGAAAGGCAGTGGCGGCATTACGCCTGATATAAATATTGAATCACCAAAAATTTCATCATTAGTAATTAATTTGATAATGAAATCAATGTTTTTTAATTTTGCTTTAGAATATGCTTCAAATAATGGAAATTTGGAAAAGGATTTTGTGATTGATGAAAAATTAATCTCTGAATTTAAAGATTTTTTAAAAGACAAAAATTTTACTTATAAAACTGAAGCAGAGAATCATATCGCTGCATTAGAAAAAGTTATTGAAAAAGAAAAATATTCAGGCGATATTTTAACTTCTTTCAATAATTTTAAAAAGAATGTTGAGTCGGTTAAAAAAAATGACTTTGAAAGAGACCTGGAACTAATTAAAAGAAGATTGAGAGCAGAAATAGCTGCCAAACTTTGGGGAACTAAAGGAAAATACGAAAGCGAATTCAAGTGGATGCCTGAAATTAAAAAAGCTATCGAAGTTTTAACGAAACAGGAGGAATATCTTTCTTTGTTGAATAGTGCTGATAGTAAGTAAAGTTTCAAGTTCAAAGTTACAAGCACGTTCAAAGTTGAAAGCAGATAATTTTGTAACAAAGCGGTTTTGTATATAAGAAGTTCATTTTTTGCATAATCTTCCTTCGGTAGATTTGTACAATAGATCGAAGATGCGCCATCTTATTTGGAGCATTGATTCGACTATGGAAAATGTGCAAAAACAATTCACGCAAAACCGCGAAGCTCGCAAAGTTATGACAGCATATTTTTCTTGGCGCTCTTTGCGGCTTTGCGTGAGATTTTTAATAAATTTTTTTAAAAATAACACCTGTATAGTTACCTTACTAAAATATTGATGTAAACAGACTATGAAATTTTTGAGTGTAATAGAATAAATATTAACTATAAAATTTAAGGAGAATGGTGAATGAGTGAAAAATATGTCTATAATTTTGGAAAAGGAAAAGCAGAAGGTGATGCTACAATGAAGGAACTCCTTGGTGGAAAGGGTTCAAATCTTGCTGAGATGTCTAACCTGGGAATGCCAGTTCCGGCAGGGTTTACTATTTCGACAGAAGTGTGTTCAACATACTTCGAGAATGGTGGTCAATACGAAGACGCTGTGAAAGAACAAGTTGAAGAAGGTGTAAAACATATTGAAAAAATTATGGGGGCAAAATTTGGTGACCCGGATAACCCGCTGTTGGTATCAGTACGATCAGGAGCGCCTGCCTCAATGCCGGGAATGATGGACACTGTTTTGAATTTAGGGTTGAATGAAATAACTGTTCAGGGAGTAATTAAACAATCAAATAATAAAAGATTTGGCTGGGATTCATACCGCCGCTTTGTTCAAATGTACGGTGATGTTGTATTGGGAATGAAACCAGAAACCAAGGAAGAGGAAGATCCATTTGAAGTAATTATTAAAAAGATAAAAGAAGATAGGGGCGTTGAGAACGATACTGAATTGACAGCAGATGACTTGATTGAATTAGTGACTTTGTTCAAAGCTGAAATTAAAAAGAGAACTGGCAGCGATTTTCCAACTGATCCCTGGGAGCAACTTTGGGGATCAATTGGTGCTGTGTTCGGTTCCTGGAATAATCCACGGGCGCTTACATACCGGAAATTAAACAACATTCCAGCGCATTGGGGAACCGCAGTAAATGTTCAAGCCATGGTCTTTGGGAATATGGGTGATGACTGTGCCACAGGCGTTGCTTTTACCCGCGACCCTGCTACCGGTGAAAACAAGTTTTACGGAGAGTATTTGGTGAATGCCCAGGGTGAAGATGTAGTTGCTGGTATTCGAACTCCGCAACCCGTAAACGAAACGACTAAAAGTGAAGCGAGTCAAAAAACATTGCAAGAAATAATGCCCAAAGCTTATGCGAACTTAGAGGCAATTTACCAGAAGCTGGAAAATCACTACAAAGATATGCAGGATATTGAGTTCACTATTCAAAAAGGAACCTTGTGGATGCTGCAAACACGCACCGGAAAACGTACCACAGAAGCCGCTGTTCGTATTGCTGTGGAAATGGTGGAACAAGGTTTAATTGATAAAAAAACCGCAGTGATGCGAATCGATGCCGAACAATTAGATCAATTACTTCATCCGACATTTGACCCGCAGGCAAAAAAGAAAGTGATCACTTCTGGTTTGCCAGCTTCACCAGGCGCCGCTACCGGACGCATTGTATTTCATGCTGATGATGCCGAAGAATGGGCAAATAGAGGAGAAACAGTTTTATTGGTTCGTATTGAAACTTCACCCGAAGATATTGGCGGTATGAATGTGGCAAAAGGCATTTTGACCGCTCGCGGCGGAATGACTTCACATGCCGCTGTTGTTGCCCGCGGAATGGGAATCTGCTGTGTAGCCGGCTGTGGCGCATTGAAAATTGACTATAAAACAAAAACCATGACTGTTAATAGTAATGTTTACAAAGAAGGTGATTGGATTTCTCTGGATGGCTCTGAAGGTGAAGTCATCGAAGGCAAAGTTCCTACTGTACAGCCCAAACTTTCCGGAAATTTTGGGATATTGATGGAGTGGGCTGACGGTGTTCGTAAATTGGGAATTCGCACTAATGCAGACACTCCGCACGACGCAACTGTAGCTCGAAAATTTGGCGCTGAAGGTATTGGATTGTGTCGAACCGAGCACATGTTTTTTGAAGGTGACCGCATTAAAGCAGTCCGCGAAATGATCCTTGCTGAAGATAAAGAAGGTAGAAAAAAAGCACTGGCAAAATTGCTTCCTTATCAGCGAGATGATTTTTACGGCATCTTTAAAGCAATGCACGATTTGCCAGTAACCATCAGAACTTTGGATCCGCCTCTTCATGAGTTCTTGCCACATGAAGACGACAGCCAGGAAGAAATGGCAAAAGAGATGGGCATCACTAAAGAAGAAGTTAAAGCCAAAGTGGAATCGCTTCATGAATTTAATCCCATGTTAGGGCATCGCGGCTGCCGTTTAGGAGTTACCTATCCTGAAATTACTGAAATGCAAGCCCGCGCCATTATTGAAGCTGCCTGCAAATTGAAAAAGGAAGGCGTAAATGTTCTTCCAGAAATAATGATTCCGCTCATTGGGACAAAAGAAGAGTTGAGCGATCAGAAGACAGTTGTTGTGAAAGTCGCTGAACAAGTTCAAGAAGAGATGGGCGTGAAAGTTGATTATTTGGTCGGAACAATGATCGAGATTCCGCGTGCCGCCTTAACAGCCGACCTGGTTGCTGAGGACGCTCAATTCTTTTCATTCGGAACTAACGATCTTACCCAGATGACTTTCGGGTACAGTCGTGATGATGCTGGCACATTTTTAAAGGAATACGTAAACAAAGATATTCTGCCGGATGATCCATTCCAGACCTTAGATCAAAAAGGCGTCGGTCAATTAGTCGAAATCGCTGTTAAAAAAGGTCGCTCAACCAAACCTGATTTGAAGATCGGCATTTGTGGCGAACACGGCGGTGATCCCCGTTCTATTGATTTTTGCCATCGGGTCGGAATGAACTACGTGAGTTGTTCGCCTTTCCGAGTGCCAATTGCAAGGTTGGCAGCAGCCCAGGCAGCGATCACTAATAAATAATTTACAGATGTTTTTACTTAAAGCGATGGCATCTGTAAAGTAAAATTAAGAAAAGCGGTTGGTAGTTTTTAAAAATTACTGATCGCTTTTTTTTATAC
>Ga0075123_10000405_pt1 | contig 22680 bp, 14 predicted proteins | sample AntAceMetag02UKX_FD_69808 | JGI IMG/M metagenome (GOLD analysis project Ga0075123, IMG submission 69808) | Saline lake microbial communities from Ace Lake, Antarctica - Antarctic Ace Lake Metagenome 02UKX | ecosystem: Environmental > Aquatic > Non-marine Saline and Alkaline > Saline | place... | reverse complement strand
CTCGACTTTCAAACCTGAATATTTTTGGGCTGCTTGTTTGAAGGAAATAATCTCTTCACCGCTATAAAAATACCCCTGCCTGTATTCAAAATTCATGCCCTTCTCTTTATTCAACCGTTTTTGAAATTCTTGAATAATTTGATTTGCTGCATCCACCAATAAACTGCCGACCACCATTGTCGAACGTGAGGCAACAGTCGGTCCTGAATTTGGCACAAAATCTGTGTTAACTTCGGCAATTATTATTTCGTCCCTGTTTATTTGAAGCGCCTCGGAGAGTATTTTCTGGAACGCTGTAATTTCCCCTTGTCCCATTTCTGTCTGCGCTGTAAAAACAACAGGCTGCCCATTGTCATTTATTTCAACACGAATTTTTCCTCTAATTACATTTTCACCAGTGCCGGTAAATCCTGCGCCGTGTTGGGAAGGAGCAATTCCGATTCCTTTTAAAACATCGCTGCTGTTCTTTTTGGGATATTCTCCCTTTTTTAATTTCTCAAGAATCAGTTCATTATTCTTTTTGAAGTTCTGAATTTTTTTATCAAAATCACTTCGATTTAAAACATCTTCAAAAGTCTCTTTTGCTGAAACGCTGTATTTTAAAATTTGTCCTGTCGGAGTTTGTTGTCCTATTTCAATTAAATTTTTCCGTCTTAATTCAACAGGCAACATTCCCAATTCTTTGGCAATTTTTTCAATCAACATCTCAATCGCAAAAACCGACTGAGGTCCGCCAAATCCTCGAAAAGCACCAGGTGGTGAAACATTTGTCGCAACTGCTTTAGCACGAATTCTAATATTTGGAATGAAATAACAATTAAATGCTGTGAGCGCCGCCCTGGCAAGCACTACCTGGGACAACGTGCAATAAGCGCCCCCGTCGAGGTACATCAGAATATCCAGCCCTAATATTTTTCCGTCTTTAGAAACATAAGCTGTGTCATTGTGGTATGAGGGATGCCTTTTTGTTGTAAACTGCACATCCTCCTCCCTGCCGAAAAAAAATGCCACAGGATGTCCCGAATTCACCGCCAACAATGCAGCATGTCCAGCTATTAATGATGGGTAATCCTCCTTTCCGCCAAATGCACCGCCAGTTGGCACATGGATTACGGTAACCTTTTTTTTACCGTCGAACATCTTATCCAGCGCACCTTTGATGTAATAAGGACATTGCATCGAGCCGCGAATAACAACTCGATTTTCTTCTGGTATTGCCACAATTCCCTGCGGCTCCAAATACATCTGTTCCTGAAATCCAGTCCGCACTTCAATATTAACGATTTTATCCGCCTGATTTTTAGCCTGTTCTAAGTCCCCATTTTCGATGAGAATATCTTTAAACACATTATCATCGCCAAAAATTTTCACTCCACTCGATTCGGATTTTAGCATGTCAAAAATATGTGGCAATTCTTCGTATTCAATTTTAACATGTTTTATCGCTTCTGCTATTATTTCTTCATTAGCTGCGGCAATAACAACAACTGGCTCACCAACATAATTAACAATTTCCTCAGCCAAAAACGGCATGTCATTTTCCAGCATGGAAACATAATTATTGGGGATGTCTTTTGCCGTAACGACTGTCACCGAATCCCAATCAAAATCTGGATTGATCTGAATATCTTTAATTCGAGCGCGAGGATAAGTACTGCGAATTGTTGCGCCGTACCACAAACCATCTATCTTTTCATCCCGAATGTATTTAGTTTTGCCGCGAATTTTATCGGCTGCATCGACACGAAAATCTTTTGGGTTTGGTTTCATTGGTTACCTTTTTTAATAGACTTTATAGAACGCGGATTACGCGGATTTTTAAAAAAATCTTGAATAAAAATTAAAACAAATCAGTGAAAATCCGCGTTATCTGTGCGGAACGTCCGCCATTATTTTGGAGAATCATCATCGTTCTATTTTTTTAAAATGAATTTTCCATTCTTTGTTTAATATAATATAATCTTTTGATTTTACTTTATCAATAATTTTTTTCATATCACCATAATTATTTTTCTACTTTTTTATTGATATTTGTCTTATTAATATGTAAATTAGTCTGCTTTAAATCAGTCTACTCTAAAGTAGACTGCTAACTATTTTGGTAAAATAGAGGGGATTTTCAATGAATAATTTACTAATAACAAACGGAACGCTAATTACCCTGGGTACTCAAAACAAAGTAATCGAGTCAGGAGCTATTTATGTCGAAGGCGGAAAAATTGCGGCTGTGGGAACTGATGACGTTCTTATTAAGCAATATCCCCAGGCTGAACGTCTTGATGCACAGGGCAAAGTTATTATGCCAGGCATGATTAATACCCACCATCATTTGTACAGCACAATGGCTCGGGGAATGACTCCCCCAGGAGAACCAGCAGAAAATTTTGTCCAGATTCTTGAACGCCTATGGTGGAAATTGGATTATGCACTTAATGCAGATGACGTGTATTATAGTGCAATTATGCCGCTGATTGAATGCATAAAAAACGGCACCACCACCATCATCGACCATCATGCCAGTCCCAGTTGCCGTGATGGCAGTCTGGATATTATTGAAAGTGCGGTTTTGGAGGCAGGATTACGCGCCTGTTTATGTTACGAAGTTTCCGACCGCAATATTAAGGGCGGCGGTATCAAGGAAAATGTGCGCTTCATTAGAAAATGCAACTCCAGGCAGCAGAGCCAAATAAGCGCCATGATGGGGTTGCATGCCTCAATGACAATCTCCTCCGAAACTTTAAACACCTGTGTTAGTTATGCCAGAGACTTGAATGTCGGCTGTCATATTCACGTGGCTGAAGACAAGGCTGACCGTGAAGACAGCCTGCAAAAATATGGCGTGCCCACGGTGACGCGGCTCATTCAAGCTAACGCAGGAGGTGAGAAAAGCATCTTTGTCCATTGCATTCACATTGACAAAAATGAAATGGAGCAGCTTGTGGACTCAAAAACAATCGTTGTTCACAATCCCGAATCCAACATGAACAATGCAGTCGGCGTGTCGCCAGTGCTCGATATGATGAACAAAGGAATCCTGGTAGGACTGGGTACTGATGGAATGAGCTCCAATATGTTTTCACAAGCACGAACGGCTTACCTGCTTCATCGACTCGCTAAAAAAGACCCGCGAGTGGCTTTTGTAGAAGCGCCTCAAATGTTATTGTGGAATAATCCAACTATCGTAAATCGACTTTTTCCAGTAACATTAGGTGAACTTACAATAGGAGCTGCGGCAGATATTATTTTGGTTGATTATACTTCTCCCACTCCATTTACAGCAGACAATTTTCTTGGGCATTTTATCTTCGGATTGTACGACGCCCAGGTCAACACAACAATTTGTAATGGTAGAATATTAATGAAGGATAATAAGCTTGAGCATTTAGATGAAGAAAAATTAACGGCTGAGTGTGCTGTATTGGCGAAGAAGATGTGGGGGAGGTTGTAGAGGATGATTGGGAATGAATATTTTCTCGCGGATTAACATACAAAAGTGCGACGCACCTTGAAGGTGCGTCGCACTTAAACACTTAAAAAACAGGAACAAATATTTTGGCAAGCCGCAAAACCATATTTCAAAAAAATGAATATTATCACATTTATAACAGGGGTGCGAATTCCATTAAAATTTTTCGTTCAGAAGAAAATTATTATTACTTGCTGCGTCTCATCAAAAAATATTTTAACAATTTCAATATATCAATAATCGCTTATTGTTTAATGCCTAACCATTATCATTTTTTATTGCGCCAGGATAGTGATTTGTCAATTTCTCAATTCATACAAGCGCTTTTTAATAGTTACACAAAAGCTTTTAATAAAATGTATGGACGGTCTGGTACATTATTTGAGGGAGCATTTAAAAGTATTCATATCTATTCACAAGAATACTTAACGTATCTTTGCCGATACATTCATCGCAATCCAATTGAAGCAGACACGCCATTAGTAAATAAATTACAGGACTGGAAATTTTCGAATTATCCTGAATGGCTTAATTTACGAAATGGAACTTTAGTTGATAAAAAATTTATAAAAGATATGTTTGAAGATAATCAGTCATATCGCAAATTTGTAGAAGAATATACACCTCCACCAAAATTGCAGGAAAAATTGGGGAAGTATTTACTTGAATGACCACAAGTGTGATGTGCGACGCACCTTGAAGGTGCGTCGCACTTTTTTGCACTTTTCACCAAACTAAACAGGAGAAACAGAATATGAGAAGTTTTGCAGGTCGAGACATCCTTTCATTGAAAAATTTTGAACGACAGGAATTTTTTCGTGTATTTGAAGTAGCAGATCGGCTTAAACCGATTGCCGATAACCGCAAGAACAACGATTTGTGCGCTGACAAAACATTAGTAACCGCATTCTACCAACCCAGCACGCGCACACGTCTGGCTCACGAAGCCGCGATGCACCGACTGGGTGGTCACGTAACTGGCTTTTCCGATGCCAAAATGACACGCGCTGGTGACTTTTATCAGGAGAGTATCAAGGATACAATCAAAATGTTGGAGTTTTACGGCGACGTAATTGTGATGCGCCATTTCCAGCAAGGCGCGCCCCAGGAAGCAGCCAGGTGGGCATCAATTCCAATCATCAATGGTGGCGATGGTTGGGGCGAACACCCCACCCAGATCCTGTCCGACCTGTACACGGTTTACCGCGAAAAAGGTCGTATCGATGGTCTGCGCTGGCTGGCTGTTGGCGATATGCGCATGCGCACCATGCACTCCCTGGGTTACGCGCTAACCCAGTTCGACTGTCCGATTACCTTTGTTGGGCCTCCCGAAATGACGTTGCCTGAAAAGTACAAAACAGAGTTTGAATCATACAGCCTGGATTTCAAAGAGGCTGAACACGTGGAACAGGCAATTGCTGATGCCGATGTGATCCTGGTCGAGCCAGTTGTTCAGCCAGATTACACCAAATCACGCGACGAGCGTACTGGCGATGTTGACCTCACACCAGCTAATTACAAAATCACCCGCGAACTGCTCACCACCAAAGCCAAATCCGACGCCATCCTGCTGCACTCGTTGCCGCGTATGGATGAAATCCCAGCCGATGTGGACATCACCCGCTGGTCTCGTTATTGGCAAGAAGCTTACAGCGGAGTAATTATGCGAATGGCGTTGATTGCTCTTGTTCTCGGTAAAATGGAGTAGGAAAGGTTATAAATTTGGACTGAAGCCCTAAAGAGTGATGGTTTGATTGGTTCACCGAGCTAAAGCTCGGCGCAATTCATATCGATTAAATTTTAAAATAACAATTGAATTGTCCCGACATTTATGTCGGGGAACTTATGAAGAAGAACATCAATTGTTTTTAGAGAAATATGGGTTTGAAATTATTGGCAGCACTCGGGGTTAAAAATCCTTTTTTGTTTTGTTGCTTATCTGATCCACGAGATAAATCTCGTGGCAATTCAGATAAATCTCGTCATAATTTAGATAAACTTAATAGGAATTTAACTAAAATGGAGAATATATACAATGCAAACGTTTTTACGCGGACGCGATATGATCACCACTCAGGAATGGACAAAAGAAGAAATCGACACCATTATAGACGTGGCGTTTGATTTAAAACGCAAACGCGCGCTGGGAATTTCCCACGCTTACCTGCGCGACAAAGTGCTGGCAATGCTGTTCTTTTTCTCCAGCACCCGCACCCGTGCTTCATTTGAAGCAGGAATGGCTCAATTAGGAGGACATGCCCAATTTATCGACAGTAAAACCACCCAGGTTGCCCACGGCGATACGGCTAAAGAAATCGGTGAGATTCTGGGTCGCTATAACGATGGCATCGCCATCCGCCACTGCGACTGGGAAGTTGGTAACCAGTACATCCGTTGGGTTGCCAAAGCAAGCCGCACTCCTGTGCTAAATATGCAATGCGACCTATATCACCCGCACCAGATTCTGGCTGATCTGCAAACCATTATTGAAAAAAAAGGCGACCCCCGTGGCAAAACCATTACCGTGAGCTGGGCTTATGCTTCCAGTTACTCCAAACCCCAGAGCGTACCAAACAGCCTGATTTTGCTGATGACCCGCTATGGAATGAACGTCCGCCTGACGCACCCGCCTGAGTTCAAACTAAAGCCTGAATTTATTGACCAGGCAAAAGACAATGCTAAAAAGCACCACGGCAGCTTTGAAATTATGGACGATTTTGATGCTGGCGTCACTGACAGCGACATCTGGTATGCCAAAAGCTGGGGGCCGCTGCTTACCACAACCGATCCTGCCGAAGACAAACGCATCACTGATAAATACAAAAGCTGGATTGCCGATGAACAGCGATTAACATTGGCAAAAGAAGATGCTATTTACATGCATCCCTTGCCAGCAGACCGCAATATCGAAGTTACTGACGGCGTGCTTGATGGACTCCATTCAGTTGTCTTCGATCAAGCTGAAAATCGTCTGCATGCCCAAAAAGCGGTGATGGCGTTGACAATGAGATAGTTGATGCAGAAAGTATGTCAAAAAACGAAAGATAGCCTTTTCAGACAAACAGAAACGATCGATTATGCTCTTAAATAATTTCCAACAGATTGAAACAACCCAACAGATATAAAAAATGGATCAAAGGAAAGCTTATCATCATGCATTGGAAGGACATTTTCAGGAAGTAATGATTAAACACAACTCTTAAAGCACTAATGCTTTGAGGTCGAGAAGTAAGGGAATAAAAAGCTTACTTTCAAGGTTTTGATAAAATAATTTTGGAAATAAAGGTATAATCCCAGCGCGGTTAAATCCCAATAAAAAAATGAATAAAAATGTAAAATAGTATTAAACGCAGAGATCGCGGAGACCGCAGAGTTACTTCAATTAAAATAAAAAAAATAAAAAGTTAATATTTTTTCTAAACTTGACTATAAAATTTTTAAATATTTTTTCTCTGCGTTCTCTGCGAACTCCGCGTTGAAATATTTCTTGCAAAAAAAAACAAAGAAATGATTTGTAATACTATAAATTTTGGAAGAGACGAATTAAAGATAGGTGGTATTCGTACCTAATAATTTAAATATGAAAAAAATATTTCATCTGTTGAGTTGTTTCTATCAGTTGGAAAAAATCAGGTATATGGAATTACTTTTAAACAAGGGTGAGAAAAAAACAATGATTAATTTTAAAATTATAAATAAATTAAGCTAGAGTTCTTTAGGCAATTTTTGACACAACATTAGGCTAACCAGGGTGAAAAAATGAAAAACAGAATTGCAGTTGTAGCAATTGGCGGTAATTCACTAATCAAAGATAAACAGCACCAGACAATACGCGATCAATATATCGCCGCCAAAGAGACATGTGATCACATTGTTTCGATGATCAAAGATGGCTGGAAGATTGCTATTGGGCACGGTAATGGTCCGCAGGTTGGTTTTATTTTACGCCGCTCAGAGTTAGCCGCCCATGAACTTCACGAAATACCACTGGATGTCTGCGGTGCTGATAGCCAGGGGGCAATTGGCTATGCCTTGCAACAAAATCTTTACAATGAATTTAAACAATTTGGGATAAACAACAGGCACGCCATTACAGTCGTTACCCAGGTAGAAGTAGCCGCAGACGACCCAGCATTTCAAAATCCATCCAAACCTATCGGCTCTTATATGAATAAAGCCCAGGCAAAACTCAGGCGAGAGAATAACGGCTGGGACGTGGTAGAAGATGCAGGACGCGGCTGGCGACGGGTTGTGCCATCTCCCCTGCCGATATGTATTGTGGAAGAGCAGGCAATCAAAGGCCTGATAGCTTCGGGAATAGTTGTTATTACTGTTGGCGGTGGCGGCATTCCAGTTGTAGCAGATGACAACGGTCAATTGCAAGGTATTGCTGCAGTTATCGACAAGGACTTTGCATCTTCTCTGTTAGCTACAAATATCAGAGCAGACCTTTTTATCATCAGCACAGCAATAGAAAAAGTGGCTCTGAACTTTGGAAAATCAAACCAGGTATGGCTTGATCATGTAACACTGGCGCAGGCTAAAGAGTACCTGACTGAAGGCACCCACTTTGCCAAAGGCAGCATGGCTCCTAAAATTCAGGCTGCTATTAACTTCCTGGAAAAAGGCGGTAAAGAAGTCATTATCACCAATTCTGGAAATATTGAGCAAGCTTTAGCTGGTGAGACTGGTACGCACATTATTCCGTAAAATTTTAATAAAACTTCGCTTCCAAGCATCAGTTTCAGAATACTATTTACAATGTATGAAGTATGAATGTAAATTGGTAATTTGGTAATAAGGTAATAAGTTATATTTGATCATATTATTTACAAATTCCCCAATTACCTATTTTCCTAATTACCATTTTAGTCAATAAGAATAAAAGAAAAACAGACAGCAATCGCAAACAAATTTAAAGCTTTACAACTGTAACCTCATACCGATAAAGGACTTATTAACTATGGAACACATACTTAACCTCAAATGTCTTATCTGTAGTAAGGAATATGGCATAAACGAAATTGACTACGTTTGCCCTGACCACGGTGATGAAGGGATTGTTGACGTACAATATGATTACGACCTGATTGGTCGCCGCATCAGCAAGGAACACCTGCTGCACTCAACCGATTACACCATCTGGCGTTATAAGCCGCTGCTGCCAGTAGAGCCGGATGCAAAAGTGCCGCCGCTCACAGTTGGTTGGACACCGCTCTACCGCACTGACCGTTTGGCTGCTGAGTTGGGTCTAAAACATCTGTGGATCAAGGACGATGGTCGTATGCCAACGGCTTCTTTCAAAGACAGAGCCAGTGCAATTGCCGTGGTTAAAGCTCAGGAAAAAGGAGCGAAGATCATTACCACAGCCAGCACCGGCAATGCAGCCGCTGCTTTGAGCGGTTTGTGTGCCAGCGTTCAACAGCCCAATGTTATTTTCGTACCCGAAAACGCGCCACAGGCTAAAATCACCCAGTTGTTGGTGTTCGGTTCAAAGGTAATTTTAGTCAAAGGAACTTATGACGACGCATTTGATTTGTGTCTGCAAGCCGCCAAAGAATACGGCTGGTACAATCGAAATACCGGTTACAATCCTTATATGAGCGAAGGCAAAAAAACCGTCAGCTACGAGATTTGTGAGCAGCTAAACTGGGACGCTCCCGACTGCATCTTTGTTAGTGTTGGCGATGGTTGTATCATCGGCGGTTTGCACAAAGGGCTGAAAGACATGTATGCCCTGGGCTGGATAGAGCGGATGCCCAAAATTATAGGTGTTCAAGCCGAAGGCAGCAGCTATATGTACCAGGCGTGGAAAAATAATGAGGACGTTTTAACCAAACCACCAATTGACGCAAATACTATTGCCGATAGCATCAGCACTGGTCTGCCCCGCGACCGCATCAAAGCAATGGCTGCCGTTAAAGAAACTGACGGCGCTTACATCAGTGTAACCGATGAGGAGATTCTTACCGCTATCACTACGATGGCTCGTGGCAGTGGCGTATTTGGAGAACCTGCCGGTGCAACTGCTTATGCCGGTTTGGTCAAAGCTGTTGACGAAAACCTAATTTCCGCTGATGAACGGATTGTGGTTATCAACACTGGCAACGGTTTGAAAGATGTCCAAGGCGCGATGAAAGCCGTAGAGTTGGTCGGAACGCAACCTTATTTTGTCGAGCCTGATCTTGAAGATTTGAAAAGGGTGTTGGCTGAGTAATTAGTGTTTCGTGGTTAACCGAGAGAATTCAGCCATAAAACGTTTACAAAAAAAATATTTAAAATTTCAAAATACAAATAATAAATTTCAAATAAATCTCAAGTTCCAAATTCAAATGACCATAACATCTTTTTCGCTTACTCAGTATCTATTTTGATTTTTTTTCATTATTGAATATCTCCATAATTTAGTTGGTCAACTTTGAAATTTCGAATTTGATTATTGGAATTTATTTGTTATTCCTGAACCTGTCAGGAACAGGTTTGGAATTTGTTATTTGAAATTTTCTAAAAATAAATCTCAATGATAAAAACTGTCTCTATATATGATCCTGTTGATTTATTACCTTTTTAGAATTGAAATGTCAATATGTAGTATTATTTGTGCTGGATCATGTCAATATGTTGTGGTCTAATTTTAAAAAATCGAATAAATCAACAGAGTCATATATTATCATCTATACTTCTTTTATCACCAATGCTTCTTCCTCCGTCCTCTCCCGCATAAACAACGCCCCGGAAAAGCATTTCTGCACACAAATACCACAGCCGATACATCTACTGGCATCGGTTACTGGATATTTCTGTTCATCCAGGGTAACTGCTTGATAGGGACATCTTGTGCAGTTACCGCAAAACAAACAGAGCTCTTTTTCGCGGTCAGAGATTTTTTTGACTGCAGAGAGCGCCATAAAATCTGTAATTGGATTTGGGAGTGCAATACCAATTAATTCGTCGATCGATTTTATGCCCCGAGCTTCCATAAGATGACTGACACCAGAACATAGTTCATCATAAATACCATAACCGTATTTCATTACTATGGTGCAGAATTGTACAGTCTTTGCACCCAACGCCAGAAAATCTGCCGCAGCTTTGTGATCCATGGGACCGCCATTACCGGATACGGCAACGCCTAAATGTCCAACTGAAGCTAACGTCAGGTAACTAATCGGTAAAATTCCTTCACCGCTCATGCCCATAACAATACCATCGTCCCACTTTTTCTTTTCTCCATCACGGAAAATAAATGTTGGAAATGAATTGGCTAATGTAATGCCAGCTTTTTTATTGGGATAACGGTTAAATACTTCTTTTACCGCATTCACAATCGGAACAATGGACGTAACTGCGCCAGTGAGTTTAAAAAGTTTAGGGATTTCGGGATTGCTGACTTCCATCACCCAGTCGACAATTTTCGCTGTTAATTTGGCGTTCTGGGAGACAATGTCTCCTTCGGTGCCATCACCTCCCTGGGGGCAGGAGAGACTGTACTCAATTCCCATCGCGCCAGCGTTTTCTAATTTTTTCGTATTACTTTGCCAACTCAGTTTATCCATTTTTTCATTGCCGGTAACCGCTCCTCCTGTTGAACCCATAGTTAACCGATCCGGATATAATTCAATTAATTGTTCGATTTCTTTACAAACTCGATCCAGAGCATGACCGGAAACATTATCGCAATTGCCGTAGGTGTCTTGAGTAAAAGCGTGCATATATTCACCCGGAATATGAATGGGAACATTGTCAAAAGCGGTCTTCATAATTGCACCAGCCCAACCTGCATCATAAGCGGATTTCATTTGCTCCAACCCATCAGTTGACGGTGATGCAGAAAGCAGAAATGGTGAATTTATCTTTCGTCCAAAAAAATCCGTTTTTAGAGAAACTGGGGTCATGTCATAACCAGGCACCATAACGGTGCTTTTAACTTTGTTTTCAACAACCGGTTTTTCATTTTGCGAAAGATAGGCTTCAATTTCCAGTGCTGCATTTTTGCCAGAAGCCACAGTTTCAACTACTGAGGTCGGTCCATTATCAAAGTCACCAGCATAAAATATAGCGGGGTGATTTACTGTTTTAAAACTTGAAGTAGTACCAATGGCAATAATTATATTTTTAATATCGTCGCGTGATTGTTCAGTTCCTGGAATTTCAGTTAAATCATTAAGATTGAATTGCACATTTTCCGGAAGCCTTACTTTTATTGTTTTGATACCTGTAATTTTATCTTTTGAATTAAAAATAGCACTAACTTTAATTCTGCCATTAATATCAACGCCGCTATTAATAAGTTCTTCTTTTTCCTTCTTCGTTAGAGGCATCTCGCCGATATTTTCCAATGCAAACATTTCCACTTGTTCCGCGTTCTTACGCCTGGCTGTAACTGCACAATCGCAAGCAGTAGCGCCGCCACCGATAACAGCTACTTTTCCATTAAGCGAATATTTATCGGGATTCATTAAAAAATCAATTCCTGAAACAGTTAAATTTTCATTTGGCAGACCAAGTTCAATTGGCTGCCATAAACCAACGGTAACTAAAACCGCCTGATATTCACCATTGATAAGCTCGGTTGGATTCTTAATTTCAGTGTTACATTTTAAATTTATATTCTGCAAAGATAGAATAAAATCAATATCACTTTTTAGCACATCATCTGGTAACCGATATTCAGGAATTAAATTACATGCGCCGCCAGGCTTATCATCTTTTTCAAAAATATCAACTCCATATCCCTGTTGAACCAAAATTGCAGCAGCGCTCAATCCTGCTGGACCTGCTCCAACAATTGCAATCTTTTTGTTAATATTTTCATTACGTACAAAATTGAGATGTAAACCGATAGCTTTGGCTTTAGCCACAATGGCTGCTTGTAATTGTGGTATTTCAACCGGCGAATCAAATTTTTCATGCACACATGCCTGCATACAGTGATAGTCGGGACAAACAACTCCACAAACACCTCCAAAAGGATTATTGCGTAAAATTTCTGCTGCTGCCCGTTTAAAATCCCAATCATTGCCCACCTTTGCTGCCATAATAAAATCAGCCGGGGAACAATTAGCCGGACACGCATCGCGACATGGCTTTTCTGAACAGTATTCACATTTCTTTATTTCAGACTTAAACTGGGCATCGGTCATAAATTTATAAGAGCTATTCACTGGTCTTTCTCCTATTTTGATTTACCAAAATTGATAATTTATTCGTTTAGAAAATTTAATTAAACACTGAAATGCACCGAATTTGCTTTTTATTTTCAAAATTGACTTTCATTAATATTCAATGTTTTTCGGTGTTTAGTTTTGTGGCTTGCCGCGTTGGGAATTTATTCTATTTCAAGTTTCGTTTTCAAAACAGCCTCAATTATCTGCTTATAACCGGTACAGCGGCAAAGATTCCCAGCAATCGTTTCTTTCACATCTTCTTCCGAAGGAGCGGGATTTTCTTTAAGCAAAGCCGAAGCAGACATCAACATTCCCGGCGTACAAAATCCACATTGCACCGCGCCTTGTTTTAAAAAGTTTTCCTGCAACAGATTTAGCTTGCCATTTTCTGTCAATCCTTCAACAGTTGTAATTTCGGCGCCGTCAACCTGGGGCGCTAAAATAAGGCATGAATTGACTGCCTTGCCGTTGAGCAAAACCGTACACGCGCCGCATTCGCCAATGCCGCAGCCTTCCTTGGTTCCGGTTAATCCCAAATCTTCCCGCAACAAATCTAATAAGCGGCGGTTGGGCTCAGTTTTGATATTAACTTCTTTACCATTTAATTTGAATTTTATTGAGATGGACATTTTTTTTACCATACTATTTTTAACTGCTAATCCACCATAAAAAAGGCGGATTTTCAGTTTCGCTAATTACGCCAATTATCTCCAATTGATTTTTATTTAATTCGCTTAATTGGCGAAATTAGCGGTTCGTTTTTTTTATCTAAATTGAATTATAAGCCTTCTGCAAAAGCTGATAAAACATCTGTTGCACAACCGGAAGCTTATAAGCGCTTGACCAACGCAAACCAGCGCTATCCAAAATCTCCCTTCCCATTTGCAAAGAAAGTTGTGTGTACAAATCGGCGCTTACTTTTTTGCCGCGAGCAAAATCTTCCAATTCTTCAAACCGTAAACCTATTGGCGTTATTGCTCCACTGGCAATGCGAATATCTTGAATAATTGAATCTCGAACATCCATTAACAATGCCAGGGTAATCCTGCTAATGGAGACAGCTCTTCTTCTGCCTAATTTATAAAAATCACCACGGTAGTTATCTGAAAGAATGGGCAGTTTTATTTGCGTTACAACTTCGTCAGGATTAAGCTGGGTTTGATACGGTCTTTTCAAGAAATCCTTTAGCGTGATTTCTCTCTGCCGATTTAATGATTTTATTTTTATAACGGCATCATAAACAAGCAGCGCTGGCACGCTGTCCGCGCAGGGTGCGTTATTTACAAAATTACCGGTCATTGTAGCGCGATTTCTGATTTGAACGCTGCCGATACCAGAAGCGGCTTTTTTCAATAATGGAAAATTTTCTTTGTTTAAAGGATTTTTTATAATTTCTGAAAAAGTTACCGCGCCGCCAATTGTAATGTATCCATTTTCCTTTTCGATTACCTTTAATTCCGAAATTTGATTTATATCAAGCAATACTTTAATTTTTGTGAACCGGGAAGCGCCTTGCTGAAACCCAGGGATGATGTCGGTGCCACCAGCCAATATTTTAGCATCGCTGTTATATTTTTTCAGCAAAACGAATAATTCGTTCAGATTGTTAGGTCGAATATAATCTATTGAAGGGATCATTTTGCGCTCCCCCGTTTTAAATCCAAAGGACTCAATTTTCTTTTCAAAACGATCTCTTCAAGATTAAGGGGTAAATCGAAATATCTAATTCCAACAGCATTTCTGACCGCATTTGAAATTGCAGCAGCGGTTAATTCCAATGTTGGTTCACCAAGCGCTTTTGCACCCCAGGGACCGAATTGTTCATCTCCTTCAACAAAATGGGGAATAATTTCACCAATGTCTTTACTGGTGGGAATTAAATATTGATCAAAATTAAGCTCTCGAATAGAGCCATCTTCTGTTGTGATCTCTTCCCACAAACCATAACCTGCGCCTTGTGTTACGCCGCCGTAAACCTGTCCCTGGGCTCCCAAAAGATTAATAACCTTGCCCGGATCATGAACAGCAAAGATTCTGTCAACATACACCTCGCCGGTTCCAATATTCACTGTTACTTCAGCAACCTGACAACCATAGACGTAAGTAAAATAAGCATCTCCCTGCCCCACATCTTCATTCCAGCCAACTTTGGGTCCTGGGTACCAACCGATTGTTGATAAGCTGATTCCTTTATTATAGGCTAAATTACATAATTTTTTAAAGGTGATCTTTCGTTCGTTTTTTTCCCCAACAAAAACTTCATCACCTTTAAAAATAATTTTGTCTTCCTTTTTTAGATCCCATTCAGAGCGCACAAGTTCTTCCAAACGATCTCGTATTATTTCAACCGCAACTTTAACTGCGCCTCCTCCCATTAAAGTTGAACGCGATGCAACCGTGGGGCCACTGTCCGCAATTATTCCGGTATCATGTTCCAAATAATAAATATTTTCCACCGACATTCCCAATATTTCAGCAGCAATAATTGAAAATGTTGTTCTTAAACCCTGACCATTTTCCGCCAGCCCTGAAATTAAATATGCTGATCCATCCGCCTGCAGAGAAAAATAGGCAGCCGCCGCATCAACGCCTTCTGCTCCAAGAGAACATCCTCGAAAACTTACTGCTAATCCGATCCCCTTTTTTAGCAAATTTTCTGATGGGATAAAATCATCCTTTGTTAAAAACAAAGAATCTCTTCGTTTTGCAGAAAATTCTCTTCTTTGATAATTTAGAATTTTCTCACCATTATTTTTGTAATTTTTCCATTTCTCAGTGAACCCAGATTCTTCAATCGCAGTATCCAGCACTTTTATCAAATTGACGTCATGATTTTCCAGCTTTTGCCCGGTTGAGGTGATTGAACCACTGCGCAGTCCATTGATTCGCCGGATTTTTTCGGGTGTTTTATTCAGCTTTAAAGCAATTTCATCCATGATAGATTCCTGGGCAAAAATAGGTTGCGGTGAACCAAAACCACGCATAGCGCCTGTGTAAGGATTGTTTGTGTAAACCGCTCGCACATCTGTCCAGACATTTGCTATCTCGTAAGGTCCTGTTGCCTGAACCACTGTTCGCCAGGTAACAAACGGAGTCATGGAAGCATAAGCCCCGCCATCAGCCAGGATATCAATTTTCATGGCTATTATTTTACCGTCCTTATTATATCCAACTTTGTATTTCATCTTGTAGGGATGACGCTTGTAGGATTCGAGGATAGAATCTTCACGGCTATAACGAATTTTAATGGGATGTCCGGTCTTTAAAGCAGCTATTGCAGCCCGGGCTGAAAGTATATTCATCGTATCATCTTTACCCCCAAAAGCACCACCCAATTCAGCCTGGCAAATGCGTACACGGTTTAAAGGCAATCCCAGGACTGATGCAGTTACATTTCTGGCGCTGTGGGGATTTTGAATACTTCCAATAACTTTTACACTATTTTTTTCTTCCAAAGGAATAGCTATTACAGTTTCCGGTTCAATGTAGGCATGTTCAATGAACTGGGTAGTGTAGGTTTGTTCTAGAATAAAATCGGATTTTGAGAAACCCTTTTCAATATCGCCTTTGCGCAGCGGATAGTGAACAATAAGATTACTCTTGAGTTCAGGATGGATTAATGGGGCGTCCGGTTGAAGCGCTTTGGTTGTATCAGAGAGGACCGGTAGTGTTTCATATTCGAATTTCACTTTTTCCCGAAGTTTTAATAACTCCTGTTCTGATTCACCAACCAACATGCCAACCACATCTCCGGGTGTAACAACTTTATTTTCGCAAAAAATCGGCTGATCTTTATTAATGATACCAATCCGCTTTTCCCCGGGAATATCTTTTGATGATATTATTGCCTTTATTGCCGATTTATTTTCTATTTCCGAGTAATCTACATTTAATATTTTCGCATGAGCAACTGGCAGACGCACCATCACGCCAAATAATTGATTTGGATAATTAATATCATTTGCGAATTTTGCTTTGCCTGTGACTTTGGCATAACCGTCCTGGCGGATGATTGGTTTGCCGATGGTTGAGAAATTTTTCATATTTTTTTAAGATTAACTTTTATCATCTTTGATCAAATTTTCTAACAAACTCTGCTTGAAAATATTTTCATCTTCCACATTATAAAAGGGAACACCAATTAAACGATATTTTTTATTTTCGCCAAATCGAAGTACCTTATTCTTAAATTCTTTTGTCATTTCTTCTAAAAACGTCTCTTTCCATTTTTCATGTTCTTTTAACTGTTTTCCCTTGGGTTCGATGAATACCTGGTATGTTAAAAATTTACCATTTTTTTCTTTTAAAAACAAGACAAAATCTGGTTCAAAAGCTTTTCCATCGGAAAAGTTATAAATTTTAAAATGCCGCTCATTACGGATCAAATAAATTCCATCATAATTTTTTCGCAATTCATCCATTTGCCGATCAAGCATTCGGACAAATGCCTTTTCTTCTCCAGTTCCATAATTTGCATTAAAAACATACCAGTCCCTATTTGCAACGAATTGTTCATCTCCCTTTGCTCGTTCAGATTGTTCATTTAATTTTAACTTTTTATCCTGGAAAACTTTCGCTAAAGTATTCGCCTTGAAATTCTTTGTGCCTCGGTATTCAGTAATATTTTCACGAATCTCCGTTTCAATTTGTTTTAACAAACCCATTAAAGCTTTAAGTTGTACTTTGTTTGATAAATTGTAAACATCACCTTGAAAAGTAATTTCCAGCCCACCTAAATAATCTTCAAATTCTACAAAATCGTAAATAGATTTGATACTCGGGAAATATCGTCTGATTGAAGAAAATTGATAAAATGGATTTTTTGCAATTGCATTTAAGACGATATGCGTTTTAATCTCTTTAATCTTAATATCTTTCCTGCCCGCTTCAGCAACAACTTCAGGTTTATGATCTTCTGCCAATATTGCCTCGGTCAATCCTCTGCCTGTGGCAATTTTGTATTCAAAATTTTTTCTTGTTACTCCCAGATCAGCAAATGAACGCACATTTTTATAATCATTGATGACCTTTTCATTGACATAAAGTAAACCATTTTTATAAAAATCTGAAATTTTGAAATTTTCCTTCAATTTTAAATCATATTCTTTTTCCCGTTCATCGAGCATACCTTCTTTAATCAAAGCAGTGCGTAACTCCGAAATATACCTGGAATCGCTAATACTGTGATAATGTAATTCTTCAAGTACACGCAGTTCGTTATTCAATTCTAAATCAAATTTTCTTTGGTAGCAATCAGAATTAGTTTCAGTAATAAACGGAAAATAACGAGCGCCGCGTCCGATAAGCTGTGCTTCTGCAATGGTGGTTTTGCCCAGCTTTCCTTTTCCTGAATCCCGAGTTGTGTAACAGCGAACAATGTCAAACAGGTTGAGAACGTCCCAACCCTCGTTTAATTTTTGAACAGCAAAAATAGCTCGTATTCGATTATCGTTATCTTCAAGTGTATTGATTAAAATCTGCTGATTCTCTTTTTCTTTCTCCTCGTTTACTGAAATACAACGGCTTTCTTCAAATTCCGTTTGCAGCCGTTTTATTAACTGATCCGCCCTAATATTGTTTTCTTCAAAAAATCGAAATGCACTCTTCAAAAGTGGAATGTCTGATTTGCCCTGAATTCGTTGAATATCTTCAACCGACAGGTTTTCAATTAATTCGTGAAAGTCAGCTTTATTCTGTTTGGATTGCTCGATTGTCCGCTGGGCTTTGAATAAAATGACTGGTTTCAGGTTGATCCTATTTTTAGCCGCCACTTCTTGTTTATATTGGCTCAAAATTAAAGATTGAATAATACGGTCATGTTCCTCAAAATCAGATTGGACAATGTAAACATCTTTGGAAAATTTATCATTACGGAATTGCTCAAGGTCATAGCGGTAAAGAACTTTATTGCGATACTTTTCAACAATGCTTTTATGCGTGTAATCCAGTGTAGCGGTAAACTCAAGCAGCAGATTATCCTGGTTTTGATAAAATATTTTCTCAACCGTTCTTTCCCAGCTTTCAAAAAGTTCCTGTTGGGCTTTTGTACTGACATTTATGTGATGAGCTTCATCAGCGATCAACACGATTTTTTTATCCTTGAAATCCTCATAAGTAACGGCATTTTCTTTTTCGCAAGTAAGATCGGAATGGAGTTTTTGAATGGTGGTAAAGCAAATATTAATATCATTCGGATTAACGCCTTCAAAATTTTTAACCTGGGTGACATTGATCCGTTTGTTTTGAATTTGAATGGTCTTATTAAATAGGAACTTTGATGAAATTGGATTTAAAAAGTTATCTTTTGTTTTTTCGATTATGTTGGTTGAATTGACAAAAAACAAAAAATTGCGGAAGCCTTTTTCATAAAGATAAATTATTATTCCAGCCATAATTAAAGTTTTGCCGCTGCCCGTCGCCATATTGAACAAAAGATGCAGGGGAAATTCTTTATGTGGAAATTCATTTTTGAAACAATGAAAAAATCTGGCAAAGGCTTCTATTTGATATAGGCGTAGTTCAAATCTTGGATTGAGATTATCAACTAAAAAATCGGGTATTTCCTTTTCTAATTTATTCCATTGAGATAGAACATCTAACTCTTGATAGAGAAAATTTTTATCCATTTTACTATTTTTTTTTATTATTGAATTTACTATACATAGCCTTAAAAGGCTTTGTTTGGCTATTCAGCATTAAATACGAAAGTCAGATTTTTTGAATTGCCACGAGATTTATCTCGTGGATAAATATGATCCAATCCAACAAACAGGGGTTTTAACCCCGAGTTTTCCCTAATATCTCAAATCCATATTTATCCAAAAACAGTTGATATTCTTCCGCAAAAGTTTTCTTGCGGTGATGCTCCTCCTGGTTTTTAATATATTCCCTGACTTTATTAATTGCTGAATGACTTATCGAGACTGCCATATACTCATCCTGCCAACCAAATTTGGTGCTGGTTAATTGCTGTTCATTCACCCATTGCGATGACTCACCTTTTAACAAATGAGCCACTTTTGCGATCGTTTGGTCTGCCTTCAAAGAAATAAGTGTGTGAATATGTTCATCAAATCCATTGATAAAATCAAGGTGAATCTTTTTGTCTTTTGCATTTTCCAAGATATGGGAAATTATTTTTGCTCTGATCGGTTTTTTTAAAAATGGATAGCGGTTTTTAGTTGACCAGATAAGATGAATCCAGATTTTGATATATGGCATCTTCAACCTCCTGTTTTTTATTTAGGGGTTAAAACCCCTTATATTTTGGGGATCAATCAAGTCCACGCCATAAATGACGTGGCTATTCATATAAAAATATTGAAATTAAATATTTTGAATTGCCACGAGATTTATCTCGTGGATTAAAATTTTGCCACCTATTATTTTGGTTTTAACCACAAACTTTTTAAAATATTCGGAATTAAAATCCCTAATAAATTAGATCTCCAATATTCCACGACCTGAAGGTCGTGGCTATTCAATTGATTTTAATTACTTATTATCATTAATTAAAAAGTCAGAAAATATTTTGAATTGCCACGAGATTTATCTCACGGATTAAAATTTTGCCACCTATTATTTGGGTTTTAACCCCAAACTATTTAAAATATTCGGGATTAAAATCCCTAAAAAATTAGATCTCCAATATTCCACGACCTGAAGGTCGTGGCAATTCAAAAATCAACTCAATATTATGTCCGCAGTTGGGACACAATTTGCTATTAATTAATCATCCCCATAAAACAATTTATTTAATTTTTTGTCTTCATCGCTCACAGCAAACTGTTCATCATCAATTTCTGATAAATTGACATACAACTGGTTTTTGTTCAACAACTCACAAAACAGCTCTTTCTGTTTTTCCAATCCATTTTCAGTTTTACCTAATTCAATAAAATCTTTCGCTGCCTGCTCTGGCATTTCAGGATTGACGTAATAGTTGAGAAACGAATTTTCGGCAATGTCTTTCCAGAGGTTGATTATCTCTTCGGAAGTTTTCGCTGCTTGAATTTTATCCATGAAGGCTTCGTTGAATTTCTTGAGTTCGCAGTAGATAAAATCGCCGCCGCCTTGCCAGTTGACACTTTCACTAATTCCACTTTTATCTCCCTTAATTGATTTTAATAATCTGTTCACGCTATCATTCTCGCCATAATCCAATTGTTCAACACCAATAAATTTTCTCTTTAATTTTAGAGCAACGCTTGATGTTGTTCCTGAACCATTAAAAAAATCAAGTACCAATTCACCTTCGTTTGTAAATAAATAAATTAAACGTCTTAATAAAGCTTCAGGCTTTTTACCGGCGGGGAAAGATATACCACCCTCATTCTGAGTATTTTGAAAATCAATATCATCCCAAAAGTCGCATAACAGAATAGCTAAATCTTCTTCCCCTGAATCTAGTGTATTGATAGATTCTTTTAAAAATACTAATCTACGTCCATTAAGAGCATATTGAACAGGATTGTCAGAATATTTTATTACTTGGTCAGGCTTTTCTAATGACATTCTTCTACCGTCATCAGATATGGATGGTTGAGTTTGAAAAATATCATTTTTATGTTCTAAATAAAAATCTTTTATCTTTTTGTTAGTAATATCTACGTTTTCTATTTTTGATTCAAAGGGTAATAATTCATTTTCAATTAAAATATCAATAAGATTATTGTATTCTAACGTATTCATATTTAATATTCTTGAAAAATGAGTATCCCAAGTTTTCCTCTTTGTGTATTGCGAGTTAATTTTCAAACACCCATTGTTCTTGTAAACTAGTAAATAATCTTTTAATTTAATAATATTTGATTCTCTATGTGTGGTTTTTCTTCCACTTGGTGTAGATGATTTAACTGTAATATTGTTTATAAAATTCTCTGGTTTAAAAATTCCATCACAAAGCACTTTTAAATAAGCTTGCTCATTATCATCACAATGTATAACAATAACCCCATTCGTTTCTAAAAGCATTTTCGCCACTTCCAACCTGTTCCTCATAAACGTCAACCAGCTCGAATGATTGAAATTGTCATTATATCCAAAAGAATCATTGCCAGTATTGTATGGCGGGTCGATATAAATCAGTTTCACTTTACCGCGGAACTGGGTTTTCAAAGAATGCAGCGCCACCAGGTTATTTCCTTTAATAATCATGTTTTCACGGATAGTGCCGTCTTCATCCCGTTTAATTTCAGCCACTTTCTGCTCACCGTCAGGCGTGTAGCGTTTCCAGTTGGTTAGCGCTTTGGGATCGAACAAACGGTCAATTTCATCCTGCGCCAGAATTTCGTTAAAGAAAATTTCTTTTCGCTTTTCTTCTTCTTTTGTCTGTCCGCCTTCCAGTACGCAATCTTTGTAGGGCCAAACCAGGCTAACCTCGCCTCGTTCGCTAATATATTTTCCGTCTATGTTCAATCCAATGCGGTTGCGGAATCGGGTGTAGGAATTGGCAAGAAATTTTTTTTCGGAGATGTACTCAATAAAAATGTTATTATTAAAAATCCAGTGACCTTCAATTTCGTCAAAGAATTTCTCTTTAATTGCAGAATCAGAAAGTAGCAGCTTAACCAGTTCGTGGTCAATTTTCCAGGCTCGGTCAATAACCGCTGCTTTAATCAATTCTCCTTCATCGTCAACAAAGCGAGAATCAGTTTTAAGAAGTTCAGTGAGGTTTTCATTAAAAGAAGTGTTCATAGGAAATTATCCGTTTTTTATTGTCAGTTTATTTTTATATTTTACAGAAGCCATCCGCCAGTTAGTAATTGTCGTCAGCCTAATGTAAATTTATAGTAATGTTTGAGTTGCCACGACTTTCAGGTCGTGGATCCTGAAATTCCTACCACACCTTTAGGGGTTTTAACCCCAGAATATTTCAATAGTGAAGGGTTAAAACCTCAATAAAAATTGACAAAATTTTTATCCACGAGATAAATCTCATGGCAATTCAGGAATAAAAGCACAAAGGACCCTTATTTTAACGCCAATAGCCAACTGGCGGATGTAATCGGTATTATACAAAATCAAACATTAAACCGAATACTCAAA
>Ga0075123_10000402_pt1 | contig 22793 bp, 27 predicted proteins | sample AntAceMetag02UKX_FD_69808 | JGI IMG/M metagenome (GOLD analysis project Ga0075123, IMG submission 69808) | Saline lake microbial communities from Ace Lake, Antarctica - Antarctic Ace Lake Metagenome 02UKX | ecosystem: Environmental > Aquatic > Non-marine Saline and Alkaline > Saline | place... | reverse complement strand
TGTCATATGGCCCCGGTCATCTTCGGACCAAATGACATACTCACATGGATCGGCGGTGTAGGCAGGGTCAAGCCCCAACCAGCGGTATCCAGGTTTCGGCAACGGCAGGGTGCTGAAAAGAAAATTGATCCGCTCGTTTATTGCCTTTTCATCCGCCAAGTTGTGAAAAGCGCTTTGCTCGATTTTGCGGACCTTGTAGCCTGGAATATTATGTTGACAGGCCGCAAAGTTGTTTTGATTGAAAGCGGAATCGCACGGCCTTCCATGTTCACCCATAACCATGTGTTGATATTCGGGCGTGGTCGGATCGCCGTGCTTTTTCCGGGCTTCCCGTTCCTTTTCGGCATCCCAATCAGGGCGGGCTGATTGTGGAACCTTAAATACTTTCCAGTCTGTATCCTGAGTAGCTTTGTAGTATTCAGTATCGCGGCGTCCGTCTGGATAGCAGTACGCCCGGATTTGGGCTTTCTTGTAGGTTTTAACAAGGCGTTCGAGCATGACATGCCAGGCTCGTTTTGAAATTCGGGCCGCTTCGTCGATCCAGATTTTGTGGACGTGTTGAGCCTTGAACGCATCGCCATCGATACCGGCCGGTCTGAAATCTACCCTTGAGCCGCCTTTGAACTGGACCCAAAAATATGGTGATTCACCTTTTATCTTGAACATTTCTTGCAGCAGGGGGCTTTGGTCGATCTGCCATTTAATTTCATCAATGATTGGCCGATAGTGAGCCGAGATCGGAGCGATGCATAATCCGAGAAGGTTTTCAGTCCAGCAGAGAAAATGGATTATGTCGGTTATGAGGGCGGTGGTTTTTCCTACATCGGCGGCGTCCTGGTGGACAATCATTTTAGCCTTGCATTCCAAATCCTCTTTTTGATGGGGCCAATATTTGTAGTTTTCCCCGGTCTCCCGGTTCGCAATAACGAGTTCGCCCCATTTCCACGGGTTTTCCCTGCACTCTTCAAAGTATGCGACATGCTCCGGGGGGAGTCCCTTGATTAGTCTTTCCATCGGTCCTTGGATTGCCATGCGGGAACCATAGGAGCGGGAGCGGATGCCATGCTAGTGGCTTATTTTTTCAGAAAAAACGACGGCTTTTTTACAGGGAACGGCCATAGGCAAGCTAACTATCTAAAAACACACGGTTTTATTTTTTTATTATTTTTTCATTTTTTACTTGACAACCATACCGCTAACGACTATAGTTGTAAACATGAGAAACGGACAAACAAAGCAAACAGGAGAAACGGAAATGAATGACAAGCCGATCGATGAAGCCAGTTACGCTTGCCCGCGTTGTGGCAAAGAGACGAAGTTCGCGCTCCCGCTGTCTCTACTGGTGAGCCAGTCGGTGGACGAACGGAAGAAGGAATTAGAATTGCGCCAATTACATTGCTTCCATTGCAAGGCCCTACTTAACGACCCATTCAGAACCTGAAAGGATAAAGCCATGAACGAATACATCGCTGAAATGCTGAAAGATGCCAACGTAAACGACTTTGAAGGGTTGGGGGGCGTACTTGAAATTGAAAGACGGCTCTGGAACCTCGATATGCGAAAAAGCTTTGTGCAGCCGCGCATATTCCTATTACGCGATCAAGAAAAAAGCGGGAATGTCCGGCCATGAAGCGCTGGCGTATGCCGCCAACCAACACTTCAAGAAACTGTGTGAGATTACCGAAGGGGCGTAATTATGCCAGCCTGCACACAACTGACAGGCATCAACAAGGAGAACAGCGATGATGATCTACCAACACAAGAAATCCAAGGCGCTATATTTACCCTCGCAGGTCAAGTACAAGGTCGGCAAAAATGAAATCATGGCCTGCGAAATAACCAAAGGCGGGAGGGGCCTGGGCGATCCGGTAAGAATAAAATTGAAGGATTTTCAGAAAGCCGACGAGGACACAATCCTTTCGCTCCCGAATTTGACTGTTTCAAAGGTGGTTGAAAGGACTGGAATTGCGCGGTCCACATTGGCCGCAATGATAAACCAATACGGGAAATTGGCGGCATATCGAAGGGGCCGAATGCGCTTCGTTCCAATTGCTGAAGTTATCCGATACGAACGGGAGAACAAAAAAAATGAATAAAGAGAGCGTCGAAATTGGCGAGAAATATTACACCTTGATAAGCGGGCATGTCTGCAAAGTAATAATTACCGATGTGAAAGGGGAACGGGGCCGGATCGAATGGGATGCTGTAAACGAAAGAACAGGTCGTAAAATACACATCAAAATTGCTGCCCGCCTTTGGCGTAACGGCGAAGGCTGCAAATTATTCTATGGGGAAAATTAGCAAATGACTTCAATCAATAATTTTCTCAACCACCTTACCGCCAATGGTCACAGCCCCCATACCCTTTCGGCATATGGTCGAGACCTTGTGCGGTTGGCCGAATTCGTTGATCCGATGGAAGCCACGCCGGGCGATTTGGATCAATTCGTTTTGGGATTGCGCGGGAGTAACCTTTCGGATGCTTCCATTTATCGGTGCGTCTCGGCGGTGAAATCCTTTTTCAAATGGGCAGAGGCGACGGCCCTTGTTTCCATTGATCCGGCGCGATTGCTCAAAACCAGACGGGTGAATCATGCGCCACGTCAATACCTGTCAGAGCAGGAACGGGATACGCTGATTTATTCCATCACGGATAGCGATGATAAAAACGCCATGCGCGATTTGGCAATTATTCAAATGATGGTCGGGGCCGGGTTGCGAGTGGCTGAGGTTGCCACTTTGAAAATTGCCGACTGGATCGATGCTCGGCACATAATCATTCAGGCGAAAGGCGGGAAGGAGCAGGTCAAGGTTTTATCCGCAACGGTCTCCCGTGTGTTGGGCCAATGGCTTGAGGATCGGGAAAAGGTCCATCGGGACAACGGCTATTTCTTCACGGGACGATTTGGCAAGGGGCATATCACCACCGAGCAAATCAGAAATCGGCTCAAGGTGTGGTGTAAAAAGGCCGGGATAAAAGAAATCTCCCCGCACTCCTTGCGCCATACCTTTGCGACCCTACTTCTATCCTCTACCAAAAATATGAGGCTAACACAGGAACTCTTGGGGCATTCGAGCATAGTCACAACCCAAATCTACACGCATTGCAACGATGGCGATATGCAAGCGGCGGTGGATCAAATCTAAGCAATTCTGAAAACCCATACCAATCCATAAAGTTCTAAATTCGTTCGTACCTTCCCGGTTGAAAAAAACCGGAAGGGCGCGATGCCGAATAAAATTGCCGATAGACTCCTCAGCGCAGTCAACATTTCATTCGAAAGTGTAGCGAGTGGCGTTCAAGCCGTTGCTGCGCGGATTAGCGATTATACCGGCACAAAAGATGAAGACCCGGTTCCGAAAGAATGGGATGATCGGGCAAAGCTGTGCTGGCTGTATTACATGCAAGTCGATGCGGTCAAGAAGCCGGTCCATTGCTGGTGTACTTTCGTTCTTGGCGACGGCATCAAATACCTCACGAAAAAAGAAGAAGAGCGCGAAAAAATTGAAGAGTACGAGCAAAAAGTTGGCATGTACGAATCGCTCTGGCAGGTGCTTGTGCTCCTAATCGTCAAGGGCGAAGTCGGAGTTTTCAAGCACCGTGAAGACGATGGCACGATACGATTGAGGGCGATAAATCCCTTGTCGCTCAAGATCACCTATGAAGCTGGAAAGCTTGTCAAACTCGAACAGTACACGACCGAGGACCGCAAGGTGGTTGCCCAGGATGGAACATGGGAAGGTGAAACTTTAGACGCTTGGCGTTATCTGCGATTGGAATACCAAGAAGAAGATGGCGTAAACAAAAGGGCCGATGGCTTGACCACGGCGGCGCTCGACAAGATTCCGATTCTGTTGAATTTGCGAAAAGCTGAAAACTCCATTGCAAAACGATTTGTCAATGTGATCCGGTTGGTCAAGCTTGGCGGGGCTGTCGGCAATAAAGTGTTTATCCCGAAAGCCGCCGACCTCCAAAAAATGCAAACGACCTTGAACACCATGGATCAGCGGCAAGCCCTCGTGACCGATCCTTTCGTTGAAATCGTGCAAAAGGGCGTCGAGGGCGACATTCTCAATACAACCGAACGAATTGTTTTACAGACAAATCAAATTGCGATGGCGCATGACTTGGAGCCGATATTCATTACCGGCGAGGGGCCGAATTTCAGCACGGCCCGCATTGTTTTCAAGGCGAAAACTTTCCAGATCAAACGATTGGCCCAAAAAATCAAATCCTTGATGATCTGGTTTTTCAATGATCCCGAAGTTAGAAAAGCAATTGGGATCGCCGAAGACGTAAAAATTGGGTATTTCTTCACGGGCTTGCGGGTCGATGATGAAGAATGGGAAGTCCGGGAAGATCGGGAAGCGGTTGACCGGGCGCTTATCTCAAGGCGCACTTACCTGGAACGACGTGGCGTTGATCCCGATCAAGAAGAAGCCCGATTGGCCGCCGAGATGTTGCGAATTCGCAATTATATGACACCCGGTGAAATGGCCGCGTTGGTCCAGGCGCAAGTGTTCACCCCCAAGGTAGCGGCGGCGGTGTTGGGAATTTCAGAAGAGGAATTGGAATCAGTAGCGGCGGCGTTGACCAAGAAATCAGAAGAGAAAAATTTCAATTCCGTCGCCCATAAAATGCTGGCCCTGCAAAGTAAAATGGAAGCCGACAAGAAAACAGCCACGAAGAAAAAACCACCCAAAAAGGTCAAGTAAGTGCCCCGGCTGGCTTTTCGCCGTGGAATGGCTCCGGCCAAATTTGCGGCCTTCACCACCCTGCTTGCATGGTATTCACAAGATTGGTCCGGCACTTGCGGGCATGCACACCCGGCAGCCAATGCGGCCCTGAAAGATCAACCACAATTCGGCATGATGCCGCTTTTATCTGTCGCGGCCGATCTATCCGAACGAATCCGAAAATCCACCGAGCAGGCCAGCAAGGAAGTTGATGCGCTCACCCGCAAGCAGGTCATGGACATGCAGCGGGAAATGGCGACGGCCCGCGAGGAAATCGGCAAGACGATTAAGGATTTTGATCACAATCCGAAATTCAACACTCCGGCGAAACGCAAAAGGGGCATGGCCGGCCTGCAAAAAGATATTGATAAATCCATCGATCAGGCATTTGCCCGCCAGGCTAAACTGGTTGAGGCGCAGACCAAGGCGGCAATTGATAACGGCCTCTTTTGGGGCGTCCAGGATGTGGTTGACCAGAAGGCCCCCGGTGGATGGGGCGATCTGACAAAGAAACAAGTCGGCGAATTAGCAACCAATGCCAGAGGCATTATCAGCACCGAAGGGTTGCAGTTTTTATCAGCCTACAGATTAGAGCTTGCCGGAGACGTGGCGAATGAGATCAAGCAAAAAATAAAAGGCACTCTCGCAACGTCCATGATCTCCGGCGATCCACTTTATGAAACGGTCCGGAAGCTAGGCCACGTCCCGATTGACCCAGAGAAATTCAGGCATGCGGGCGGCCGTGTTTTTCCAAGCGCTGCAAATCGAATGCAATTGATAGCGGCCACGGAAAATAACCGCGTCCACAATATGGGGAAGCTGGCATTCCATGAAAAGATTGGAGTGCGGGAAGTAACGTGGCTGACCAGTGAAAAAGATAATGTTTGCGGAATCTGCTTACCCCGTCACGGTGTAACCTACAAAATAAAAGACCTGCCTGGATTGCCCGCCCACCCTGGATGCTGTTGCACGATTATCCCGGAGGCCAGTTCGATTGACATGACGCCGGAAGCCTTTTTAGAAGCTGCTTAAATACCTAAAGTAAATTCTACAATAAGTGGTCCATGTAGCGGATAAATATACTTTTCTGAAAAACCGTACCAATCCCGAAAAAAAAATAATCTGTGCATACGCTTTTTTCGTAACCGGGAGAAGCGCATGGAAAAAAAGAATGAAAATCAAGAGGCGGCAGCGGAAAAGGCAAAAGTCGAGCCGGTAGCAAATGAAGACGGCAGACCGGTAATGGCTCAACCCCCGCGAGTCCAATCCATTTCAACCAATTTGCAATTTTCCGTCAATATGGGAAGTCAGAACGAAGTTGATCCGACGCCTTCCATCGTTATCCAGCAACCGCAAAGGGGATTTCCCCGCACGGTTTGGGTGACGGATTTCAGCCTTTATGGCGCTCAGGATTTTGCAAGCCAAATTTACGATCTGCTTCGAGAGGATGCCGAGCAGGATATTACAATTTGCATCGCCTCTTACGGCGGCTCCATTTATGGGTTGTTCCCGATGATCGGCGTTATGGAAGTTGCGGGCGTTGATTTTCGCACCGTCTGTTTCGGCGCGGCAATGTCGGCGGGCGCGGTCCTGTTTTCATGCGGAACCAAGGGCAAGCGCCTCCTTATCCCCAATTCAACCGTCATGATACACGAGGTATCGACGATTGCATGGGGCCACCTCAGAGACGCCAAGGCCGATTTGGAAGAAGCGGAACGGCTGAATGAAATATTGCTTTCCATTTTGGCAAAAAACCTTGGGATGGACCAAGCCACGCTCGCCAATAAAATGCTATTGGACCCCGAAGGAAAGCGCGATTTTTACTTCAATGAATTGGAGGCGATTGACTATCACCTAGCCGATAAGATCGTCACCAACCTCATGGAAATTGCCCCGATAGCGGAAACGGCGGAAGCGCCAGAGAAAACCGAGGAGGTAATTTCGTGATGTCGAATTCACTTTTACGCGCCACGGCAAATAACGCCAAACATACCGTTTTAGAGGTCTTGGAAGGCCAGCAATTTACGGGAGTTTATGGGCATATCGGCACGAACTTGAACGGCAACCAATTGGACGATCATGAAGCCGATAAAATGATTGCCGGATTCTATCGCCAGAAAAACTCCGGTAAATATCTCGCCATTCGGATGAAAAAAACCACCCCGAAAAAGGCAGGGGATGAGCACCCATTAGGCAGCGCTGAAGAGATTATCGGGCGCATGCTGGAAATGTGGAAAGGCAAAGACCTGAAGGGCAAGGAAGCCATTCTGTTCAAGGCCGAAGTTTACGACACCAATGATGTCTCAAAACACGGCTGGAACATCATAAAGAATAGGCAATTCGAATACGGATCATGGGAGATCAATTATTCGGAGGGGAAATGCTCTATTTGCGGCAAGTCGTTTACTGACGTGAATGACATCTGCGAACACCTCGTCAAAAAACAATTGCATGACGGCAGCTACGCGGTGACTTCGCGGGGCAAGGCCGCAATTCTAATGACGAACGTAACCCCATTCGGATGGTCCTGCATGGAAAATCCGGGTGCGGATGAAGACGCCATGATTATCCAGGCTGCGGCAGCGCGGCTTACCAAAAATAACAAAGAACCGGAGGCTGAAATGGACCCAAAAGATGAAGGGAAGACGCCGGACAAGGGGGCTGAGAACGTAGCTGCAAAAGCCTCCGATCTGGAAATTCTCAAAGCGGAAAATGAAGCGCTCAAAGCGGAAAACACCGAGCTCGCCAAGACCAACAAGAAATTGACCGACGACTTGGCCGAATACCAGGGCAAGGAAAAAGAGGCGCTGGTGGAATCGATCATCGTCGCGAAGGAGGCGCGGGGCGTTATCTACGATGAAAAAACCCGCAAAGCCTACGCCGGAAAATTGATGGGGAAAACCGATGAAGCCTTGGCGGAAATCAAGGCGGAAGTTGAAGAAATCCCCGTCAAGGCCGAAGCGGAACCCACCCCGGAAGCCGATGCCGAACCGGAAGCCGACCCCGTTGACGACAAGGGCAAGCAGACATCCACGGCCAACAGGTTTTTGGATATTCCGAAGCCCAAAAGTATGGGCGACGGCGGCAAAAATAGTGATCTGAGTGACGACGCAAAAAAGGTCCGAGCTTTCATCAATCAGTGTGAGGAGGACGACCAATGAAAATCTATTATCCGGGCCAAACCGTACAGCACGGAACCGGCACCGTAGATTCTGATTCGACATCGGGCCAGCTTATGAAAGTGGCCGATGATGACACTTTCGAGCCGCTTACGGTCGCAACGGAAATGCCGGCCGGTATCCTTCTGGCAGACCCCGATAAAGAAGCTTTAGCCACTGTCGTTTGGGGCTATGGCGCGTTGATCCATCTGGACACCACCGAAGTCGCCGTAACGCTCGTTGCTGGCGACAAGGTGATGGGTCATTCCAGCGGATTCTTTACTAAATATGCTGCGGGCGGCGGTGCGGTTGCCCTCGGTATCGTGATTTCCGCTGAAAGCGGATACGACATCAAGATTTATTTCTAGGGATGAAAGGAGAAACGTCATGCCTACCGATATCGGACCGAGAGTGAAGCGATCTGAGGTGATGAACGCGCTCGCCAGTCATCTCTACGACACATACCGCAAGGCTCATGTGAACAACACCAATAAGGGGCTTGCTGCGATCGCGGCTGAATTGGTGCTTTTCATGGAAGCCGACATCCTGCAAAAGGACGTTACGCCGCTTTTGCTTAATGTGAAAAGTCCCATGGTGGGAACGGTGAAATTGGCAACGGACCCGGAGCATACCGCCCATTGGCTGGATGAAAGCGGGCAGTTCAAATCCAGCATGGATACGCCCTCAATGTCCACCCTGCCGATCAAGCTGGTGACATGCGCCCCTCGCGTCAACATCCTGGACTTGCAGCGTGGCCAAATTGGCCCACTGGAAGAGCAAGTCAATGTCGCAGAGGAAGCCATTTTCAAGCTGCTGAACATTTACGCAATCGGCCTTGTGAGTGCGGCGTGTCCTGCCGCCAACAAGGTCAGTGTTGCAACCACGCTGACTGTCGCGGCCATGAGCGCCGCCGTCGCAATTTTGGAAGACCTTGACCAGACCGTCAAACTCTTCTTTGGGCGGGCCTCCGACTTTGCAGACATTGTATCCGACGCCAGCGCCGGAAATGCGGTCAAGACGTCCATGCAAACCAAGGGCGTCCAGTCCATCGAAATCGGCGGGGCCAATTTGGCTTATTGCTCGCAGGCGACGGCCGGACAAATCCTGTTGATCTGTGACAAAAAACCCGGTGTCCGCGTGGATGAATTCAAGCTTCAGCGATTGGGCGAGAAGGAAAATTATTCCAAGGACCGGCTGGAAGTGGAAATCAATCTGTATATGACCACCCGTATGGGCATCGGTCATGCAAACAGAATCGCCGGGATCACCATCACCTGATAAGGGCGAGCGGCAAAACGAGAGGGAAAAATGAAAGCGGAAACGGTAATCATGTATGACGTTCACAATCCCAACAAGGGAGCGTGGGTGATAAAACGGCGCGACATCAAGGAACCGGATTTGGTTATTCGAGGTGGAAAAACCAAGGAAACGCGGATGTGTCGTGATCTGCGAAAGCTGCTCGACAAGGGCATTTTGCAAATTGAGCGTGAGCAAGCCGAATCGACATCGGAGTATTACGTCGAACCTGAATTCGAGGCAGAGCCCGAATTTGGGGAAGAAACGGCGGAAGTGACGCAGCCCGCGAATATCCCTACACCTAAACCCGTTCCTCCGAAAAGAGGGCCGGGCAGACCGAAGGGCAGCGGGAACAAAAAGGACCAATGAGGCTGATGAGGAATGAATCTTGACGTACTTATTGCAGATTTGCGGATCGACGCGGGCGACGAGACACTCGGCTATTACGTGTGTCGGCGGTCGTTGGAAAAAGCAACCGCCGTTCTCAATGCCGATGCAAGTACATCATTCGTCATTACACGCGGAGTCGGGGAATCGGCGACAATCGATCCCGACCCGGCTGGAGCGAATCGGGAAGCGTTGCTTCTGTTGGCTCAAATGTTCCTTGTCGAAAAAGATTTGGTCACATCCTCAAACAAAGTTACGAGTTGGAAATCCGGCGATAAGTCGGTTGATCGCAGTCGTCAATTATTGACGAAAGAGAACCTGGCCGGCTCTCTCTATGATCTTTACAGAAAAATGCTTGGACTGGATGCGGTGACAATGGCAACCCCGCTTGCTTACGAGCCTGTTGGTTCCGACAGCGAGGGCGGCGGCATCGAATTAGGATAGCCGAATGGGCGATTTTGATCTCACGGACGTGGAAAAGGCTCAGATCGAAGCCGATTGCAAAGGGATATGTGAAGTCAGCCAAGTCGAGGCCGTGGTCATGCGCCCGGTGCTGATCGATGACGGTTCATTTGACGGAGCCGCCGAAGCAGATTTCACGGCGGTAATGACGATCAAGGTTGAACTCGACATGGAGCCATCCAGTGAAATCCTTGAGCCTGATTGTGATGCGATAGCGGACGCGGCGGGGAACCTACAAGAGCAGGTTCAAGCGGCGGCGGCAGAGTCGGCCAATAAGGCTGATCGGCTGGTAATCATGGGGAGCAATTACCGGGTGAGGCATGTAAGGCGATTTGAAATTGCGGGAGCGGAAACATTCACCCGCCTGCATTTGAAACGGGAGTATCCATAGTGGCAACGCAAGACAATTTCTCGGTAAGTGCGACCCTTGACGGGCATGGTTTGACAGCCCGCCAATTGAGGGCATGCGCTCGGAATTTGCCTTTTGAGGTTCATCTAGCCATGCGGAAAACCCTTGCTCTTTTGGAAAAATACGCTGTGTTGGCAGCCCCTCACGAGACCGGAGAATTTCGGCGGTCCATCCATAGTGCGATGTATTCAGGTACGTCCGGTGAAGTTGGGACGAATCATGCGGCGGGCGGCGCTTTGGATGAAGGTGCAAGGCCACATATCATCCGACCGAGAAATGCTAAATACCTCGCAATTCCCTTCAAGGATGCTTCGGGAGGTTATACTTCCCGCTCGAAACGTGGAAAAAAGGGACAGGCTAAAACCTTCAAAAAAGTTCAATACAAGGACGTTTCAAGCGCCCCGAATAAACGACATCTGGACGTTGATGCAGTTTTCACCAAAGGCGTCCACCACCCCGGCATGAAGGGCTTTATGTGGTTGACCAAGACCACCACATTGGCCCGGCGATTGGTTCCGAGAGAAGCCCATAGCGCCGTTGATCGGGCTATCAGGCGGGCGGGAGGTTCCAAATGGCCTCATTAGTCCGCGCAGTCGGGAAAATGTTGACCGCCCAATTATCGGTTCCGGCGTTTGCCGATGAAACCGCCCACCGCCACATGACATTTCCTTGTTTTGAAGTCGAGCAATTGGGTGGCGATGAAGTGGCAAAGGGGCCTGGCAAGAAAGTCATTTACAACGCGGACGCCAAGCCTAAACCCATATTTTTTGAAAAGGGCATGAAGGGCGAGATTGAAATCCAGATCACCGCGCTCGCCAAAACTACCGCCGATGGGTCAAGTGAAAAATTATGTGTAAAGCTTATCAACCAAGTTCGCGCCTTATTTGAAACGATCATTTACGACGAAAGCACTCGATATCATTTTGTCGATCCCGTCGATGATACCGACATGGGCGTCATCCGCATTGTCTTAGGGCAAGAGGGCGGCGCCAGACCGAATTTACGCACGGAGCCGATTGTCCATGAGGCCACGTTGCGAATGACGTTGCACACAAACCGTAAGGTTCGATGGGCCGTGCCTAGAACAATTGAACATCCGAAAAACCGATACCCGGAGGACGCTTATGCCTGAGCCTGATGATGTAAAAAAACGGGGAAAATATCCGAAGGCCGATGAAGTGACAAAGGCAGTCATCCCAAAGGCGGCAGAGGCAACCCCGGAATTTGACAAACCCAAAACGGTAGCGAAGCCGAAACCAATCAAGCGACCATTTGAGGCTTTGATTGAAAAATACAAGATCGCAAAACCGGAAGCGGCGGCCTTGAAACGATTCCTGCCTATCGAAGGCGGGATGATCGATGAACCAGCGTTTGTAAAAGGCTACCACGAATGGTTGAACTCCCCGGTGGACGGGAGTGGGAGGTAAGATATGCCTGAACCCAATATGAAAACTGAATACAAAGATGAGTACAGTTCCCCGATTGACGGGAGCGATGAGTTTTCATTGCTGCTTGTCGGTCTGGCGAATGACGGCGAGATGGACACCATTTATCCGTGGGCGGGCCTGAATGGCGTCGGCCTGTGTGAGACCCTGTATGGGGTCGATGGACGCTTGCCCCGTGCTTGCCGTGAAGCAATTTCCGGCAACCTGAATGATCCTGAAAGGGATGAACTGATCACCGTCAATACAATGCGGATCGGTGCATCAGGGGCGAAGGCAAGTGCGACCTTGAAGGAAAAGGATTCGACAGCCGTAACGGGGCTCACGGTCGAATATGATTACTGCGGAACGGACGGCAACGAGTGGTACATCATGACCGAAAAAGACCTCGTTGAAAATGAAATGACCGTCACGATCAAGCGCACATCCACGGGAACGAGTTCGCAATTCACCGCGAGCTTGGCAGCCACAAATACCAATACCCTTTTGGCGAATGCGATCAATGCTTCCAGTCTGCAATTGACCGCCACGGCCAATACTGAAAAAGAACTGCTGGAAATTGCCTGGACGCTGTTTACCGGTGGGCTATCGGGGTCAATCACGAACGCCGAAATCAGCCGCGTCTTGACGTTGCTGGAAGGCACCGAGCATATGGCCGTGCTGATTTTGGGCGCGAAAGGCAGCGGGGAAGATGCAAGCTCGGCCTTACGGGCATTGCTCGGGACGCATGCGGCTTCCAGTCTGGCCGATCACGACCAAGAGCGCTTTTTCTTCCTGGAAATGGAAGATTTTGAAAGCGCCAATACTCCGAAATCGGCGGCTTGGCTGGTCGATATCAACACTTGGACCACATCGATTCAAACCGCCTTGGCAAGTGAGGATGATAAAAACCTTATCGCCTTCGCGGGTCAAAAAGATTTCAACGATGGTGATACCACCGAATACGAAGCCAACGTAGCAGCCTACGCGGCGGGCATTTGGCTTGGGCATGCCATCAATCGGAGTCTCATCAATATCAAGACGGATGCCGACAGGACCGACCTGCAACCCGAAATCCCGAAGTCATTCCGCAATACGCTTGCGGCGGCCCGAGTCAATTACATCCATTGGAAAAAAGGCCGGAACGTCATCGTCAACGTCTCCAAGACTTTAGTTGTTGATGGCAGCGACTTTGAGGACTGTGAGATTTTGCGAACCGCTTACGTTAGCGGCGGCGAAGCGCGAACAGCCGGATTGCCACAATGGGGCCGATGGGATGACGCCGATGGAAACGGCAAGGTCGGACTTGCTACGGCGATGAAAGTTCCGCTTGATCTTCGCAAGGGCAAGGCGTTTTCCGATTACACAATCAATGTCAATGTGGACGCCGATGGCTATACCTATGCCGATCTTAGGTTCCTGTATACCGTGACGATGAAGAACGTCACACATCGCGTTTACCGCAAAAGCGCATAAGGGAGGGCGACGCAATGTCCCTATATGACAACAAGGCCGAGGAAGACCCGAGCGTACTGGAAGAAACCACCCTTACGGTAACGATCGCCGGGCAAGAGTATGAGCTTTGCACGGCGCAGAATTTCGATTGGGACTCCGATTATCCCAAGGAAGTCAGGGGCGGGCCGGGCCGAAATAAAGGCTCCAAAAATCTCCGCGTCATGCGTGGCGATATTCGATACACATGGAGCATGACGCTAGACGACATCAATGACAGCCTGCTTGGCACCAAAGTCGTCAACGGGGTGGAAATTGCCGCGTTTAATATCAACGGGGTTGATTATACAACCTGGGGCGATTTGCCGCCCTTCACAATCACAAATTCCAATCCGTCTTTTGAAGGCGTCAAAAAAGTTGTCCGCCTGACAGATTGCGAATTCACCAAAGCCAGCGGCAAAAAAGCCCTTGGTGAGGTATCAAGTGTCAGCGTTGAAGGCTTTGCCAAAGGCGGCGAGGGCCTGTTCTAAACAAAATAACTGAAGGGGTCTAAAGTGAGTGAGCAAGGTACGGGTTCAGCCAACACGGCGGGCGATCCGAAAGACAAACAGGAAAAAGACGAGAACCTTTTCAATGATGTTGAAGAGCACCTGAGACAATTCAACATTCCCGATGATGAAATCGAAAAGGAATATTGGGCGATTCAAGATGCCCTGGACGCGGCCAAAAAGAAACATGAACCAAAGCAGGCGGTCGGCGTGATTTACATTCCGACGTGCAAATTCATTTTTGTGGCCCACACCCTGAGCCCTTCCGATTTCATGCGGCAGTCAAAGGCAATGGCCGACGCCAAGGCCAAGAACATGTCGGTGAGCGTCGCCACGTTCGTTCAATCGACATTGGATTACCCGCGCTACAACGTGGGCGAACTCAAAGAGGGAACCAAGGATTTGCTCGGTGGTCACATCCTGGCCTTGGTGACTCAGATATCCAGGTTCAACGGGTATAGCGACGAGGGCGAAATAAAAAATTACTGACCGCCGCAAGACGGCGGTTTCAGGAACTTGGGTGGTTTGGAGAGGCCAGGGCAATCATCACGAAGATGCACCCTGGCCTTACTTATGGGGACGTTGATGCGATGACGGTTGAAGAAATCATGGACCATTTAGTCGGGAGTGAGTGGTTAGGAAAACAGGGAAAAGAGAACGCCCCGACGCCCGGTAGGGGCAGAAAAGGCAAAAGATAAAATGTTCGGTTTTGGCAGGTTTCTCCATTCCATCAAAGTCGGGATCGTCGGCAAGAATGCCTTGGGGAAGCCTGTCAAGAATGCCATCGGTGATCTGAATAAATTAAAAAAAGCCATTGGTCAATTAAAGGCCATCGGCAAGAAAATGATGTTTATCGGCGGCGTCATGACGGCGGCCATGGTGCCCGGTATCGTTTCGGCGGCTGGATTTGAAAATGCGATGGCTGAGGTTTCAACTTTAGTCGATACCGCAACGGTGGACATTGGCGGGCTCGGCGAACAAGTCAAGGACATGTCCAAGGAATTCGGTTCTATGCCGACCGATACCGCAAGAGCTTTTTATCAGACCGTTTCGGCGGGCTTTTCCGATGCTGCCGACGCCACGGAAATAATGACTGTCGGGTTGAAATTGGCGCGTGGCGGTGTGACCGATACTGCAACGGCTGTCGATGGATTGACTTCAATTCTGAATGCTTATGGATTATCTGGCGAGGACGCCCTTAGCGTCTCTGATTCTCTTTTTGTTGCTATGAGGATGGGCAAAACGACCATCGGGGCTTTGTCGTCTACCATTGGCCGCGTTGCGCCTTTGGCCAAAGCGGCGGGTGTCGGAATTGACGAAATGACCGCAGGCGTTGCTGCATTGACCCTTGGCGGTTTGAATACAGCAGAGGCAACCACGTCATTTCGCGCCATGATGAGCGGAATTTTGAAGCCCACTGCCGACGCGACGGCGGTGGCTAAAGAATTTGGGATTACTCTTTCGACTGCCGGAATAAAATCAGTGGGCGGCTTTTCCAATTGGTTGAAAATCTTGCAAGAGAAGATGGGCGGCAATGAAGTTGCGCTTGCCAGATTATTCCCGAATGTCCGGGCCTTGGTTGGGGCCTTGGCTTTAGTTGGGCCGCAAGGCCAGAAATACGCTGAGATCATGGAAGCGATGGGGATTAAGACAGGCTCCACCGCTACTGCATTTGCAAAGATGGACGCGACTACGAAGGCCGCATTTGATAAAAGTAAGGCATCGGCGGCGGCGGCAATGCACGACATATTTAAGGCCATGTTGCCGACGATAACGAGCCTGCTTACTGTCATCGGCAAGATCGGCTCAGGGATCGGGGCATTTGCCAAAGCGCATCCGATGCTAACTAAAATATTGATCACCAGCATTTTAGTCACCGGCATTTTTCTGACTTTAGCCGGAACGGTTGTGTTTTTGGCTGCGAGCTTTGCCTTTGCGGTGGTCAGTTTGGCTGCGTATTCGCTTGCCTCCAAAAGCGCGGCGATGGGTTCATTGGGATTGGCGGCGGCATTAAAGGGCGTGGCTATTGGAATATGGTCAATCCTCTGGCCTGTCGGTCTTGTCATTTTGGCGATTGCCGGATTGAGCGTCATCGGCTATCAGCTTTGGAAACATTGGGATTCCATTACAGCAGGGCTAGGAGCGGCTTTCAGGGCCATCTGTGGGGCCTTCCTTATTGCATCCCAAGCGATCAGCGGGGCGGCTGTGAAGCTGTGGGGCATGCTTGGGGCCGGATTCAAATGGATTTGGGAGTTTGTACGCGATATGGTCTTGAGTCTCGGCATGGGGATTGCTGTCGGGATGGATTTCATTACCAATGTTTTCTCTATCGGGCTGTCTTATATTTCCGGTTTATGGTCAAGCACCTGGGCGGGAATTGCTGAGGCTTTCGGTGGGGTATGGGAGACGATCAAGGGGCATTTTACGGCGGTTTGGCAATGGGTTGTCGCTCTGCCTAGTCGATTCTATGAAGCGGGCAAGGGTCTGATTGCCGCATTTCTGGACGGGATCAAGGCGGCATGGTCTGGACTGGTAACAAATGTCAAAAACATGTTTTCCGAATTGCGCTCTTATTTGCCTTTCAGCGACGCTAAAAAAGGCCCTCTTTCGGACCTGACGAAAAGCGGTTTTAGATTCGTCGAAACTTTTCAGCGTGGAATCCATCAATCGTTTCCCTCATTGGAACGTGAGTTGGATGAATCGTTGATGAGACTCATTCCGGTACCGGTTGGCGCGGGCGGCGGGTCAATTAATAACATCGATAATTCGCGGCAATCTGATGGCGGGCGCACAAATCATTACACCGTCACGGTGAATATTACCGGCACGTCCGACAAGGACATCGAAAAGAAAGTGAAGCAAGGCATCATGCAGGCTTTGAATGAAACCGGAAAAGATGGAGGGCGGTAGCGATGGAGAATAATTCAGCCGCCACGAATCCCTACAATGGTGGCGATGTCATTGTTTTCAATTTGTGCCATGTGACCAGAGCTCAAAATGACAAGGGACGCGACGAATCGGAGCCGGGAGTTGATTACACTTTTCGCTTGCTAACTATTTCACCGGCTGGCGAAGTCACCGTAAAAAACCAGACCGGCTATACCGAGAAAAAGAATAAAGCGACCGGCGCGACTGTCGTTGAAATGAAAAAATACGACGATCCCACCGATGTTGAATTTTCGGTTGAATTGCTTACCGATGAATCCGGAGAGGGCGGCGAAACGGCACTTATGAAATTGGAGCTTTTGTATCAATCGTTTCGGGCGCGGGATCAGTACGGAGAGAAATATCTTTTCGCCCCCGATCACCCGCAAGTACCCAAAGATATCAAATTCGTGTTTTGGGATTCACTCACTCACAACGATTCCTTGGGCGCTGATTGCATTGTCGCCAGAATTTTACTGAGGCAATGGTTTTATAACGCGCCGCAAAAAAAGAAGAGCACGGGGGCAAGGCGAGCAGGAACCGGATCATCCGTTGCAGCCGCGCCAATAACGCCAGCCGAGCAGATGCGGGATCACCTTGGGGCTTATGAATTGTGGGATAAGGATGCCGATGACTTTGTTGGCGACAAGGGAATTTTAACAGATGAAGGCGTGTTCCAAACGGTAAGGGTTTTACCACAAGCAATTGAGCATGCTTTGGTCAATGACGTCACTGTTGATGAAGCCTTTGCTGACTATCGCGAGGCAAGGGATGAAGGTTTACTAGCGGGCGCAGGATGGGATATTTCAAGCCCCTCAACGGAAAATGAATCAGATAAATCAAGCGATAATCCGCTAACGCTGAATGATTTTACATTTTGATGATCCAACCCACCATATCGGTATCCGGCTTTGACTTTGATTTAGTCGAATCGTACAAAATCGCGGCGCATCTTGGGAAATCCCGCGTGGCGCGTTTGACGCTTCCCAATCCGACCGGGCAGATTACCGATTTGGCTATAGCCAGCACTTCATTGACGTTTTCCTTGGATTACGGGCCTTCGCAGGATTTGATTTTCAGCGGAAAAATCTACGAGCCTAAATATCCGCAACGGAAGCAGGTTGAATTGCTTTGCTACTGCGATTTTCGCAAACTGCAAATCGAGAAATTTACCCTCACGCTGATCAATCAATATCCGAGCGACATGCTCAGTTATTTTGTGGGTAAAAAACTCGGCCTGGATGTGACCGGCATTGAAATTTACAACACGATGCTGGACCGCCTGCCTTTGAATGAGATGACCGTGATTGATGCCTTGCGCTTTATCCATCGGCGGATGGCTCTATCGCATGATTATTGGATGGACACCGATGGAGTATTTCACTGGCAGGAACGTAACACCGATCAGGACGCCGTTCATGCTTTTGAGATTGGCTACGATGCGGATAATTTCGACCGCGACAATGGAACCTTCACCACCGAGGCGATCACGTTGGATTTGTGCGACATCGTGACGGTGATCGATGAAGATGACGACGAATACACCTGCTTTATTACCGGCCTGGAATGGTCTGATACCGATGATGGTAGCGAAATAAAAGTGTTTTTCGATGAGGTTACGGCATGAGCAACAGCTTTGCCGATGCGTTGAAAAGGGCAATTGAGGCGGTTGGGCCTGACTTGCGACATATTTTATTGCAGCCCGTGACTGGATACGTTGATGGGTACGGCGAACAAGAATTTACGGTCAATGTCCGAGTCGAGAAAGAACAGAAAGAGGGCGAGCCGTTTAAAGAGCATTGGATGATTCCGAATGTCCCGGTGAATTCTTTGGCGGGCGGCGATGGTTGGGGAGTTTTTGTTACTCCCGAATTGGAATCTGAGGTGACAGTTTCTTTCAAGAATGGAGACATTACCGACCCGCGAATCAGCGGTGCTGAATTTTTGAATAACCGGCCACCCATCGGCGGGCGCATTGGTAGTTTCACCATCATGGATCATTCCGGCCAGCGGTTCTCGTTGCGTCCCGATTCAGGCGAAGTGATTTTCCAGGCATACAACAAAGCCGATGAAACGGCGGGCGGCAGAACTGAAGCGACAGGCGGCCAGAAACGCACTGAGGTTCAAGGGCATTTGACTGAAACGACAGGCGGGCAAGCTACCAAGACATTTGAAATGAATCTAACAGAGGCCGTGCGGGGCGCGTTGTCTCGCACTTATGGCGATGCTGATGATCCCGATCATGAGGAATTCACCGATTATACCGATGCAAACAGCGACATTTGGCAACGAGCGGAGATTACTTCAGGCAAGAAAATGGAAAAGGTATCGGGTTTGCGGTCGGTCAAGGTGGCCTCAGACCAGTCGCATGTGATCGGCGGCGATGATGTAAAGACCGTTGCGAAAAATGTCAAGAAAATCATCGGCGGGAGAAACCAAATTTTGGCGGCTGGACTTCGGTCCGATGGGGTGGTTCCAGTACCGTTTATTTGCCATGAACTGAATAGCCCACCGCTCGGCATTAATGTTTGGGGCGGCTCTTATATACCCGGCGTATCGGCACCGATGATTAACGGGGCTTTACTAAAAGCGGCCATTGATGCCCATAGACTAGGAATCCATGCCGCCATGACAGCACTCGCCGGTAAATTTTCAGGCCCCAATCCGGTAATTGGAAGCGACTTAGCAACAGCCCTGGAAGGCTACAACCTTGTTGTTGCGGGGCTCGATGGCGTATTGGCAACGGCCGTTTTTACGGCCATATCAGTCCGTCAATTTTTTGGGTATCCATAATGAACGAATGGAAAAAACCAGATTTCAAAAAGCTGCTTGATCCCTTGAGGCAGGTATCCAAGGGGCTCGGTGAAATTATCGATAAGGAAGAAAAGACAATCGAAAGGCGGATTACCGCAATGGCCGAAGCGGCGAAAGGCAGCGACAAATGAGCGGTTGGGCACAATTCAATGCCGCAAATCTTTTCCCGGCTGCTACCCAAGCTGTATTGACCGCTACGGGGAATGTAGCCGATGCGACAGGACAGGTGCTTGATGTTCTCGCTACCGCCTTGGAAACGCTTTCGAGCCTGATAATCGACATCGATGATCCAATCAGACCTGCCATCGATTTGGCGATACAAAACCTAAAAGCCCTTGTAACGAATGTCGAAAATACCGGCGTTTATCTTTATTACGACACCACGGGCTTGCCGTTCTACAAATTGCGTTCTTTTGATCAAGACGAGCATGCACGGGCGATGAACATTGACGAATCCGAAACGGCGCGGCGTCAAGCGGCATCGGCAGCGGGAACGCCCTACACCTTCCCGGAATTGGCCCTTGAACCTCATTTGCTTTTCGGTTGGACCGGGTGGTGCAAGCGATTTATGGATTCGCTGGATGATCCCGGCGACGACAACAAGCCGGATTTGGCGGACGGGTCAGCCTTGACGGCCCTTTTATTTGTTGCCGGAACGCCATCGCTTGACGATTTACCGGCGTTGCTTGGCGCTCTCGGCCAACTGTTTTCGATCAAAAAATTCAACGATCTTTTGGGGCGTCTTGTAAATGACGTGCTGAAAATAGACGCCACGGCGGGCGATAATCATCTGACCATTTCCGATCCGACGAAAGCTTTTACGGTTGATCGATTCTGCATGGTCGGAAACCTGGGAACGGATTGGCCGGAATTTGTAACGCCAAAAAGCATTGACCGGTCAACCGGCGAATTTACCCTCTATGAGCCTTTGAAAAACAATTGGAGCGCGGGCGATCCGATTATTATGTGCGGCATCGATCCACAGCCACACCCGGCCAGCATCGAACCCGATTGGCGGGCATGTCAATTGAAAGACTTCGATCCGGTTAGAAAAATCACCCGCGTCATCCGAAAATTGATCGGCCTAATGGAGTTGGCCCCGCAAATGAGCGACATGCTTCAGGAGCTTGCCGACCTGCTTTCCGAAAAAGCGGCTCAGTTGATAGCCCTGAAGGAACAGATAGAAGCTCTGATTGAACTGATTGAATTGATTTTGACGGTATCGGGGCTTTACGTCCTGCAAATCAATTCAACGACAGGAATTCAGGGGCTAAAAGATGAACTTGAACATTTCGACCGACCGCCCGACTTGCCGGATGAATCGCACATCATCGGCGTTTGCATGCTTGGCGCAACTGCCGACATGGGCGCGGTCGCTACGTTATTTGGAGTAACATAATGCTGGCAAAATCCATCGATGACATCATTGCCGATCTGCAAACCAAATGGGCTCAGGCCAATATTACAAATTTCAACAATGGCGGTATCGCCCAAACGATGCTTGAGGGCATTGCGGACGTTGGACAAGACCTCTACTCCTTTGCAATCCAGGCATCCCTACAGGGCAACGCCAGCACCGCTACAGGCGACTTTCTCAAAGCCAAGGCTATGGATAGGCTGGTGGTGAAGAACGAGGGCGAGAAGGCAGTCAGGAAGGTCAATGTCACGAGGAATAGCACGTCTGGAAATCTCACCATCACGAAAGATTCAATTCTTCAATCGGGCGAAGATTCAAGCGGTAGCCGTTATCGGTTTTTCGTGGATCAGGATTACACCCTTCTTGACGGCGAATCGGAAATTGAGATTTTAGCCACCGCTGAGGCAATCGGGACCGCCTACAACTTACCCGCCGATACGGTGGTTTATTGGGGATCGGCTGTTTCGGGCATTGATGAAATTGAAGATGACCTTGACGACCGGATTTATTCCGAAGGCAGCAACGAGGACAGCGCCGCCCGTCTTTATCGCCGTTTCATGCTGGCTTGGGATGCTCTGACAACCGGCAGCACGGCAAGCGCTTACCTCGGATGGTGCCTGGCTGATAGTCGGGTCGCGCAAGCCTGGATCGATTTCAACGGGCCAAGGGGTGAAGGAACGATTGATATTTACGTGGTCGGAACGGCCGGCAGCCCCTCGGTCGCACTCTTGCAGGCTTTGCGGGATGACATTATCGGCACGTCACCTGATTATGCCGATGGGAAACGACCCGCTGGCGATGATGTATGGATACACGGCCCGGCAGAACAGGCAGTTGCAATCACGGCAACGGTGCAAGTTTACACCGGCACGAATACCACCACGTTGGACGTTGAACTAAAAGCCGTCCTGACTGCTTATTTCTTGTCTACCGGTGATGAGCTTTATGAATGGTTGCGGCCTTTGGCAGTCGGTAGAAATGTGGTGTTCAACCAATTGACTGAAATCGTCATGCGCCCCGATGGCGTTTATGATGTCGATTTCACCGCCCCCACTGCCGATGTGGCTATTGCTCAAGGTGTCTTGCCGACGCTCGGAACCGTAACGCTCACTTATGAAGAGGTATCGGCCTAATGGCGACTCTGGACCTCACAACCAATAAATACACGGCCATTCCCGGACCGGATGCCGCCGATATCGTGACACTTCCGGGAAGTGAACGGTTGAACTTTCATCAAAGCGCCAACGTGATTGCCGATTGGCCTTTGATTACATGGCCTTTCTGCCCCGAGCTTCAAGCTTTATCATCTGGCCCCGATAGAATTGTTCAATTCGTTTTCAACCAGCCATTGACAAATAAGGTGTCGGTGGAAGCGATTCTACATTCACATTCCGGCTTATCATTGACCGAATACTTTCGTGCCGGTTTCGAATTGATCGGCGCCCGACGGCTTTCAACTTTCCGTTATTTCGGCGGGATAAACCTTTACAGCGACGGCATCTTGCTGGATTATCAATTGCTTGCGGCAGCGGGTGGAACCACCGGCCTGCAATACGATTCTGTCAGCCCGGCCCCCTCGTTGCCAATTCGCCTTTGGCTGGAAAAGTACAACCAGACTTTGACCTACGGTTACTATTCAGGATCAACGAAGGTGCAATTGCTCAAAGTCACCATGCCCGATGTTTATTATTATCTTTCTTTCATCACCATCACCAAAACGAGTGACGCGGTTGAATCGGATGTTGTTTTCGAGTTGGTAAAATTCGA
>Ga0075123_10000401_pt1 | contig 22812 bp, 18 predicted proteins | sample AntAceMetag02UKX_FD_69808 | JGI IMG/M metagenome (GOLD analysis project Ga0075123, IMG submission 69808) | Saline lake microbial communities from Ace Lake, Antarctica - Antarctic Ace Lake Metagenome 02UKX | ecosystem: Environmental > Aquatic > Non-marine Saline and Alkaline > Saline | place... | reverse complement strand
TGCCGGGGGTCCTCCTCCCCATGGAACCGAAGCGTGGTTCAATGCACGGGAAACTGGCGCAGAGACACACCGTTTCCGACTGGCCGTACCCGTCTCGAATGGTTACCCCCGTCGCCTTCTTCCAGGCACCGATAATCTCGGCGTTGAGCGGTTCCCCCGCGCCGACGCAGTGGCGCAGCGTCGGAAACGTGTAGCTGTTCAGATCCTGGAGGACCAGCATCCGGTATAGGGTGGGGGCGCCGCACATAGTCGTGATGGGATATTTCTGTAGACACGAAAGAGTCGTCTCCGGATCGATGCGGTCCGCGGTATGAACAAAGACAGCGGCCCCGCAGTTCCACGGGCCGAAAATACTGCTCCACGCGGCCTTTGCCCACCCCGTGTCACTGATGTTCCAGTGGAGATCATCGGGCGTAAGATCGAGCCAGAACCTCCCTGTCACCTGGTGTCCCAGGGGATACGAGGTGTGTGTGTGGAGCGCCATCTTTGGGTAGCCGGTTGTTCCGGAGGTGAAATAAACGATGGCCCCTTCGTCACTTCTTGTGTCCACCGTTTCAAATGTTTCAGGGGCGTCGAGCAGCGCTTCACTGTACGTGATCCACCCCTCTCTCGGCCTTCCTACGACCAGCTTTGTTTTCAGAGTGGGGCATCGGTCCAGGACCTGCTCCAGTTTCGGCGCGTTCGCGGTGTCCGTGATGAAACAGGCTGCCCCCGACGCGTTAATGCGATATTCAAGGTCTTTCGAGGTGAGCTGGGCGGTGCCGGGCGTTACGACGACTCCCATGCGGATGCAGGCGGTCACTATCTCCCACCATTCGGGATCGCGATTCAGTACGACTATCGCCACATCCCCCCGTTTGATTCCCTGGCGGGTCAGGACGTTGGCGAGCCTTCTGGACGCCCTGCTGAAATCGAGAAAGGTCCGTTTCGATTCGCTGCCGTCGCTTTCGACACACCACATGGCCAGTTTATCCGGATCTTCAGCCCACTTGTCAACGATATCCCTCGCAAAGTTGAATCTCTCGGGTACATCCCACGTGAACGAGGCATACTCCTTCTCATAGTCGATCATATTGTGTGCTCTAGTCATTGCCCCCCCAGCATGTTTTTTAAAACCATATTTTCAAATCAAATATAGTAACGGAGAATTCCTGTCAAGAAAATTCCCCGATATGCTCCGATGACGAAAAATGCAGTCCGATCCAGACATAGGCGAAACCGTAAAGACCCTGAAGTCCGACACGTGCTTCGCTGCGTACACATTTTTTCATATTTTTGAATGGGTTCCTCTCGTTATCGACTACACCTACCTATCAAGGCTCTTAACTGTAACGCGAGATTACCGAGTATAGTTTATTGTAGTCAACGTTTTGGGCTGCTGCGACTGTATAGCAGATTTCAATTGCTACTGTTCAGCCGAGATCAAGGAAAATGTCGATGATCCCGGTTATTGTCTCCACCTACAAAGGCTCAAAACTGTTTCAGGATAAAATCGACTATTACCGATTGAAAGTCTCACCGTAATAGTTCTTGGCAGGGTGTGATTATGGGGTTGGGGCTAGTGGTTTGACGTATTTGGAACGTATCTTGAGCGCTTGTGAACAGATATAATAGCCTTTTGCTGGAGGTAGACCTGATAGAAAAATGTAATTATGAACGTGGACAACAATTGTTACTCAGAAAGAGATTTTAGGAACCTAATTATTGCACCCCAAAGTTCTATAGAGAAAAAGAATGCTATCACTGAAAGACCAAAAGCAGCCCAACTAAAGTATTTTGAAATTCGTATTTCATCCCGTATTGTTTCCATTGTATTGGGATTGCTTATCAAACCCTCGACAGAAAAAAGATGTAAACCATATTTAAGGTAATTTACATCTGGGCCGAATAACAGTCGTGCTCTCCACACAAATTGTTGCATAATTTTGGCAGATATTGTTCCATCTGGAAGGTTATATGATGTCGATTGACTTGTAGAATTAATATTAGTTCCTTGCATATTATTCGATAGGTAAAGAATAACATCAATCCCTCCCATTTTTTTGCTTTCGTCGACTATTCGGCATACAGGCACTTCTAAATTTTCTATGTCTAATTTTTTGGAATCTTCTTTATCGTGAGAATGAAAGTATAATAGCTTCAAATTATAGACATTTTTAAACACTTCATCTAATATAGACGTAACCTTAAACTTATACCTGATAAGCCTATATTCTCCAGGTTTAACGGGATTTCCTTTAAAATTAATAGATATTATTTTTCTCCCTTCTTCCTGTGCGTCATATGCTTTGATCTGATTATCTTTATAAACAGTTACATCAAAATAATCGTAAGAAATTCTCCCACAATTTCCTACAGGATCTGTACTCTTAATCTCATAACCACCAGTGGAAAATTTGTTAAATCTATAGTTTTCGTCTAAGCATGATTCAGAAAGGTCAACCAGTTCTGGAGTCTGACGAAATGGGACTAACATCCTCAATTCTGTTAAAGGGACACTCTCCTCTTTAACTTTTACTATAAAAGTTCTAATGCAAAGCAAGTCATGTGAGCCTTCTATCCATAGCCTATCGACAAACTTTACAATTTCACACTCACATTTGATATCCTCCTGTTTTTTAAAGAAAGCTACTAACATTTCTTCACCGTTTTGATTTAATTTTGGTTCGGCTTCCCTTGTTCCTTATTGATTTTCAATAAAAAAGGAACCTTAAAAGGTTCCTTTTTTATACTAGGTGTTTCTAACCACCTTCCTCTTCTTCCAAATTCTTGTACATTCCTCTCCTCCCGTATTAAGAAAAAGTACCTTGTTTGCTTTCTCGTTTCCTCCTTGTTACTAACGAGTAGCGGTAAAGACAAAAAACCACTTCCAAAATGCTACCTAGGCTAAACAGCTTTGTCAAGCTTTTTTGCTAATTATTTTTTAACTACCCTTCTGATGAAAATATATGAATACATTTCCCAAACGATGTGAAAGCCTCACCGTTACGATAAGTATAATATACATAGATATTGTCTTAGTCAATATCTATTTATCTATATGTTCGGTCTTTTTGCAACTTAACTTTAATGATTATCAAATGTTTTATTAGGGGAATTGTCCCTCAAATGTTTCCCAGTATTTTTTTGTTTGCTCTAACCTTCTGTAATGCTATTTTTGTAACCCTGTAATCCCTGTAATCCTGTAATCCGGGGACACCATACTAGTTTTCATGATGCCACGGCAGTCTCTGTTTGTGTCGATTAACTTTTGTAATCTACAACGAACAATCCAATACAAATTTTGTTTGTTACAGGAAGGAGCCATTGGCCTGGATAAGCGAGAAACAAGCTGTCAGGCAGTAGCATGTTTCATCCAGCATTCAATGATCTGTCCCGATCAGCTTACCTGCACCTTTGTATTTGAAAGAGCGGGTATTGCCTGCATCCGGTTTTGATTGAGTACAGAAAGAAACGTGTGATTCCTGCTCGCGTTGCCACACACCCGCCCTCGGGGTCACAGAAAGTAGAAAAGTCGCGCCACTAAATGATTTGATTGCCAAATCCCTTTGGACAATTCAGGGCCGCCTCTAGGTCATAGATTCGATGACCATGCTGAAATATAGTCAATTTTGACCACAAAGAGGGCTGGAGACTTCGCTATTCTATAATAATGTCATCAAGCAGACGCTTCGGCACGTGATGGACGCCCTTGTCATCTCTCCAGTAGTTTACATCACCGGAAGAACCTACATCCACGACAACCACTTCTTCCTTCGGCTTGCCGAGGGCCACGACGAGCGATATCTCCAGGTGTTCGGGAATTGCCAGCATCCCCCGAAGCTCCTCACGTTGTATTGAGGCTAACATACATCCTCCCAACCCCTTTTCCGTTGCTCCGAGGAGGATGCTCTGGGCTGCTATCCCAATATCACACTTCAGCCAGGGATTGCTCAGCCCCGTATCCTCGAGCATGATGATATATGCCGACGGCCGCTCTCCCTCCGAAGGACCCGGCCAATTCTTCAGGGCGGCGGCCCAGGCAAGGGTTGAAAAGATATCGGCGTTTTTGCCGGGATCACAGGACAACAGGTATTTCAGGGGTTGCTGGTTACCCGCCGACGCACTCCACCTGGCAAGGTCGACCAGATCCCTCAAGGCATCAAGGGTGATGAGGGAGTCTTGGTGAAAACGACGGCAACTCCTGTTTTTCGCTATCAGATCTTTTATCATTATTTCTTCCTTTCGTTGTTGTTCTCCGGCTATCAGTCGGGTAAAAACGGAGAAAGTTGTTCGTAATAATAAATCATAACCGAGTTAAGCTCAAGTGAGTTTCGTCACCCACGCTCCGCTCCAGCACTCCTGCCCCCTGCCCGGGGCCCCGCAAGACGAGAAGGGGATGCCTCTCCCCTTTTGTCTTTAAATATCATTTGACTAACCGTCATGATCGTGGCAGAAGAGAGAAGTGCTTTTTTGACACGTTCGCAAAAAGTCAATACTCGATGGCAAAACAAAGAGCTCTGGAGCCAACGCGCCAAAATCTTGGTAAAAGAGGCGTACTTGCCGATATATTGCAGAATATACCCCGCAGAACGGGAAGGGGGACGTAACACCATCCCGACGTGTCGGAATCTATAAAGCTATCTTTCTTGTCCACCGAGTAACGGAGGTTGGGCGTGACAACATCGCCACAGGGTAATCTTGAAACCTATCTGTCTCCTACGAATTTCATCGACAGTGATTCTCCCGACATACTGAGATTTGCAGAGAAATGTGCAGGTACAGCGGAATCTCGGATTGATAAATCGATCAAGATTTTCTACGCCGTGCGGGATCAGATCAGGTACGATCCTTACCACATCGAATTATCACCTGACACATTCAAGGCCAGTAGGGTCTTGGCACAACGAACCGGCTGGTGTGTGGAAAAGGCGCTTCTACTCGCGGCAGTTGCACGTGCGCTCGACATCCCCAGTCGCTTGGGTTTTGCTGATATTCGCAATCACCTTGTTCCTGAACCCCTCAAAAAAGCAATGGGGACCGATGTGTTTGTTTTTCATGGGTATACAGAGATGTTTCTCAATGACAGGTGGATAAAGGCGACACCCGCATTTGATCTTTCTCTGTGCATAAAACTTAATGCCGTGCCGGTCGAATTCAAAGGCGACGAAGATGCCGTCTTTCATACATTCGACAAGAAAGGCAATAAACATATAGAATACATTGCTGATCATGGCAGCTTCGCCGATCTGCCTCTCGAAAGGATCATTGCCGGATTTAAAAAGCAGTATCCCATGCTTTTCGATAGAGCCGAAGCTTCCGGACAGCTATAACGCGCTAGCAATCATTGGGAGAAGTTTTCCGCTTCCAACATGTTGCGAACAAAAGCCTTCTCATATTTGTTCGAAAGAACAGCGTCGAATATGAAGAGAGAATCCATGGGCACCGTGCTGCGCATATTCAAGCTTTTCTGGGCCAGTTTCTGGGCCGGTCTTGCCCTGCTTCTCGTGTTTATCCCGATTGTGGTGGCCGCCTTGCTGATCTCCACGGGAAACCTTGCCGTTACTATTTCAAAGGCGTGGGCGTGGGTCATGTTGAAGGTAACGGGGGTCCGCCCCGAGATCAGAGGCAGGGAAAAGATCCGGCCGGGGCAGTCATACGCCATCATACCGAACCACCAATCACATTTTGACCTCCTCGCCCTCGTCATACGGCTTGGGGTCCAGTTTCGCTGGATCATCAAGAAGGAACTGCGCTCAGTTGATACGCAGGGCTACGCACACGATGCCATCGGCGAGCTGATAGCTGTCACCAGGAACACGATCATCGCCAATTTTAATCCCAACTACCCCGAAGGGAGAACGCCATGAAGCCATCAACAAAGGCCGCTCTTCTGTCAGGACTTGTGTTCCCCGGGACGGGGCAGATCCATCTGAAACGTCTCCGCCGGGGCATCACCATAATGATGTGTGTCCTTGCGGGGATCGGTGTCATCGTCTGGATGGCAACAGTAAAGGCGCTCGCCATCCTCGATCGGTTGCAGGGTCAATTGAATCGGGTTGATATGGAGACCATATCGAACCTGGCACGAACATCCTCCGCGGACGCGTCGCCTTGGTACAACCTCATTTTGGTGTTTATTGTCTGCTGCTGGCTTTTCTCCATAGTGGACGCCTACCGTATAGGGAAAGGAATGGAACATTCGGAGAACAAACAGGATTCTGGAGGGAGCACCCCATGGCAGAGATAGAAAAATACGCCTACAAGATCGCGAAAAAGATACGCATCAGGATCCCGGACGTGCCCGGCGCACTGGGCAAGGTCGCGACCAAACTGGGAAGGCACGGTGCCGTTTTAGGCGACATTACAAAGGTGCATCTTACCTCACATTATATTACACGGGACGTGATCCTCTTTTTCGATGACGATAAACAGTTTTCAGATACGATGTCCGATCTGGAGGATCTCAAGGGGTACAAAATCCTCTCCATCGAAGATGAGGCCCTGCGTATCCACCGGGGGGGCAAGATAGCCGTCACCCCGACGGTCAGGGTGGAGACGCTGAGCGATCTGCGGATGATCTACACGCCGGGCGTGGCACAGGTATGCAATTATATTGTCGATCACCCCGAAGCGGCGCGGGAATATACCTCCATCGGCAACTCGGTGTGTATCGCCACCAACGGCTCCGCGATACTGGGTCTTGGCAACATCGGCGTTTGTGCGGGGATGCCCGTTATGGAGGGGAAATCCGTCATCCTGAACAAGATGGCTGGGATCAGCTGCGCCCCCCTCCTGATAGACAGCGAGGATGCCGGCAGGATCGTCGACACCCTTGAGGCGGTAGCAAAGACGTTCAGTGTGATCATGATAGAGGATATAAAGGCGCCCCTCTGTTTCGAGGTGGAGGAAAAGCTCCAGGAACGAATAGATGTCCCGGTCTTCCACGATGATCAACACGGAACGGCGACGGTGATCCTTGCCGCGCTCCTGAATGCGCTTAGTGTTACCGGCAGACACAAGGGCCGGGTCAAGGTCGTTATCAGCGGCGCGGGGGCGGCGGGAATGGCCACCGGCAGGATGCTCCTGGAATACGGATTTCGGCATATAACTATCTGCGACAGGAAGGGAGCCATCTACCAGGGGAGACCGGAGCACATGGATGCGTACAAGAATTCGATTTCGGAAATAACCAACAAGACCGGAGAAAAAGGTTCCCTGCGCGACATTATAAAGGAGGCGGATATCTTCATCGGCGTCTCGGCATCAAACCTGGTCTCGCAGGATATGGTGCGCAGCATGAAGAAGGGTCCCATTGTCTTTGCCCTGGCTAATCCCTTCCCTGAGATACTCCCCGCCGATGCCCTGGAGGCGGGAGCGGCGGTAGCGCTCGACGGCAGAACAGTCAACAACGCCCTGATTTTTCCGGGGATCATTCGGGGCGCGCTTGATGCCGGCGCCTCGCGGATCACCTATCCTATGAAATTCAGCGCCGCGGAGACCCTCGCCTCCCTGGCAGGCAAACACGAGGTCGTCCCCGATTTCATGAATCCCCTGGTACACAGAAAAATAGCCGATGCGGTACAATTGGTGTCAGATCGTGCAGGAAAAAGGCAGGGTGCCGACACGTAATGAGATGCCCCCGATTTTCTTACGTGTGCATGCACCAGGGAGTTGCCTCATCGGTAGCACTCAAAATCCTTTTTTCATGAGTCGTGCATAATAACTTGCCGATGTATAGATCGGGGCCAAGGGGTTATGGCCCGAAACCCGGTCCTTGACTGCCAGAACGGTTGTCGGCGCTTCGGCATATTGGAAGAAAAGGGAATCATGACCCACACAGAGCCCAAGGGCAATATTGAAGTGTGTCATTGCGTCGTTCAGGATCTTTGCCTGGAGTACGGGATTGCACATCGATTCATACTGGCCGATGCGGATCTTCTCAGTTTCCTGAATGCCAATCTCCTCTTTCGGGATGGATCCTACCTTGCACATAACTGATACAACATCAAAGCCCTGGGCTTCCAATATCTGAACCACAAGGACAGCTTCCCTGGCCAGACCAATACAATACGCAAGCCCAAGCCGAGTATAGCCCATTTTGTGCGCAAACTCACAAATTTCCTGGATACGGGGCTTGGTGGGGTGCGGGATGTATGGTTGATGATCTCTGTGTGCGTAGCATTCACCTTCCTGTATGGAGGCCTGCCGGGCGAATTCACCAATTTCCTTTTTGCGGTATTCCTCCCGACTCTCTTCGACAAGGGTTCGTTTATTTAGTGTCGGACATCCCTTGATCCCTTTCCCTTTGGGATTGAGACAACTTTTCTCGCGAGCACGTATGGTGCAATCAGCGCAACGGGCTTCGGTTTTTGCCTTCATTGACGGACGCGACTCCTTTTCTTTTTTTGCCACAGGGTACATAAATTCCATGGTTACTGCAATGGCGGCAGAGAAAGGGGGCGCACCGTAAATATTCATTGTTTGTGAGCATGAGCGCGAGATGATTCAACGCAAGATGAGTATATGGCACATTTGTAAAAGTCGGATTCCCCCTCCCCTGGTGGGAGGGGGAAAAGGGGAGGGGGCTATAAGTAACTGAAACAACGTTGCATTCATCCTCACTCCTGCCCCCTCCCATCAAGAGAGAGGGGGCTTTATGACTTTTTACGAGTCCATCATATATAGCTGATTGACAACACACCTTGTATCGGGTATCTACTTGTTTTGCTACTGGCAGATCCTGTTTTGAGCGCCTGCGCGGTTGCCGCGCATGGGTTGGACGAGAATACTTTCATTGCAATAAAAGGAGATAGAACGATGATAAAAACGGTTGAACAGTACCTTGAGAGTCTGAATGACGGCAGGGAGGTATGGTGCCTGGGGGAGAAGGTGGCCGATGTCCGGACACACCCGACAATCAGCAGCATAATCAAGACCTCCTCCATGGATTATGTCCTGCCGAACCATCCCGATTACCGGGATCTCTTTGTGACACAGGACGAGGACGGTGAGGATATCAATTTTCTGCTCACCTCACCGAAGACCTCGGAAGACATGCTCCGGAGACGGGAATGCTATACCACTGGGATCAGATCCGGTGGTGGGGTGATTGTGCACTGTATGGGAGCCGATGCTCTGGCATCCTTTAGTGTCGCTGCCCAGGTCATGGACAAAAATTTGGGGACTGGGTATGTCGAGCGTGTGGAACAGTACCGCAAACATCTGCAGAAGAACGACCTGGCCATTACCGGCGCCATTACGGATGTTAAGGGGGATCGGAGCCTGCACCCCTCACAGCAGAAACAGCACCAGGACTTTTATTTGAAGATTGTCGACAGGCAGAAGGATGGTATCGTGGTACGGGGCGCCAAGGTCCATATCAGCGCATCCCCGGGGGCCAATGAGCTTCTCTGCCTGCCCTGCCGGACCCATGGCGAGGCGGACCAGGATTATGCCCTTGGCTTTGCCACTCCCGTCAATGCGCCGGGGGTGAAGCTCCTGGCTGTTGAGCCGACGGTACGGCTGTACGGTGATGAAGGTGCGTTTGATTATCCCACTTCGAGCCATATGCAACCGTCGGAATCTCTGATTATCTTTGATGACGTGTTTGTGCCCTGGGAGAGGGTCTTTATGTGCGGCGAGTGGCAGTACTCCCAGGCCCTTGCCTATGCCTTTGCCAGTTATCACCGCCTGTTCGGTACCTGCAAGATGACGGGAACGCTCGAACTCATGACCGGGGCGGCGAGTCTGATAGCCGAATATAACGGTATCGATAAGGTACCACATGTCCGGAAGAAACTGGCCTGGATGGCATATATTACCGAAACGGTGCAGCTGCTGGGAAAACAGGCCTGCCTCGATCCGATGACCGAATTCGGGATGGATGTAATGATGCCCAACCGGGTAGCCATCAATGCATCGAAGTTCACCTATGCGAGCAATTTTCACCAGATGTGCCAGTACATGCAGGATATCGGCGGAGGACTGACCACCACCGTACCGGCCTTCCGGGACTGGAAGAGCGACGAGATCAGGCCCTACATTGAAAAGTATCTGGGGGCGAAGGACGGGGTTTCGACCGAGGACCGGCTTCGCATACTGCGGCTGATCAAGGACATAACCGGTAATCACTGGCAGGTCGACACCATTCATGGAGAGGGCTCCGTGGCCGCTCAGGAGATGTTTCTGTACGGGAGCGCGGACTGGAAAAAACTCCGATCGGCGGCCCAGCGGGCAACCCGCATCGATGGCTGGCAGGATGATCCCATCTACGGGAAACTCCCGCTGCAGGAGGACTATGTAAAGATGCCCGCCTTTGATGAATCCTATAAGAGTATACCGGTGACGGCGAAAGGGTAATAACCGCTAACAGTAAAAAGCCCGGGGGAAGGTATCCCCCGGGCCTGCTTTCCATTATACCCAATATCTCAGGGAAGGGGCTTGCGTTCTGGCCCTAGACCAGAACCTTGAGCCACTTGAGCATCAGAGCGACATGGACACGATCCCCGACGGCGAGACCCATCCGATGTGCAATCTCCGTCGGCTGTTCGGCCAGGACGGTATGCCCCACAATCTGCAATTGGATCAGGGTGTGGCCCTGTGACGGTGTCAAGCGATCAATCCGGCCGATATATCGGTTGATGTCCGGACCGGGGATGGGGGTTTTTGACAGATAGACATCGCGTGGCAGGATGGCAACCTTTCTGACCGTCTCCCCGTCATCAGGGATAACGATGGTCAGATTTCCGCTTCGGATTTCCGCCAGGCCTCGTGTAAGGCTTGTGTGCGTATCGCAGGGGAAAATATTGGGTGAACCGATAAATTCGGCGATATGTTTGGTTCCGGGAGAGAAAAAGACATCTTCAGGCAGTGCAAGCTGCTCGATGGCCCCGTCATATATAACGGCTATCCTGTCTGCCATCTCTTCCGCCTCACGCTGGTTGTGTGTTACGTAGACAGTCGTTATCCCCAGTTTCTGCTGTATCGCCTTGATCTCTCTCTGAAGATAGATGGATGTTCCGCGGTCGAGGCTGGTGAAGGGCTCGTCGAGAAGGAGGGCCTGCGGTTGCGTCGCCAGCGCCCGTGCGATAGCTGCCTTCTGCCGTTCCCCTCCGCTGAGCGTGCCGACATGCCGGTGCGCGACAGATCCAAGCCCCCAGTCATCCAGCAGCCGATTGATTCGTGCCTCGCTGTCCTCACCGTTTCGACTCTGTGCATTCAGGCCGAAGGAGACATTCTCTTGTACGCTCAGGTGGGGAAAGAGGGCCAGATTCTGAAAGACGTAACCGATATTCCGACGGTACGGTGGCAGACCGTCGATCCCGTCCCCGTTAAAAAGGACGGTGCCTTCGTATGGTATGAGACCGGCAATAACATTCAGCAGTGTCGTTTTCCCGGCCCCGTTGGGTCCGAGAACAACGAGGAATTCTCCGTCATGAATCGTCACATCAATGTTGTGCAGGATGAAATTGCTCACCCCTCGCAGTTCGATACCGGGCATGTCATCTCCATCGGACGGTCATTTTATGCTCCATATATATAAAGAAGCGCTCGAAGATAAAACACATGACGGACAGCACGATAAGACACACAATGATAATGTCGACCCGTACCAGGCTTTCCGCCTGCATGAGAAGACTCCCGATTCCGGTGGGGATTGCCACCATTTCAGCGGCGATGATCACCCGCCATGCCATCCCTGACACGAGTCTCAGTCCGGTGAAGATATTGGGCAGTGCCAGGGGGATAATCACGTATGCCAGGATGTACCATTCTGTGGCGCCCAGGGTGCGGGCGGCCCGTATGTAATTGTTGTCGATTCCCTTGATGCCGGTGATGGTGTTGTAACAGACGGGAAAGAAGCAGGCGATGAATACGATGGCAATCGGCAGCAGTTCGTTGATTCCGATCCAGAGCATGAGGAGGGGGAGCCATCCGAGGGCGGGTATCGGGTAGAGAAGGCTGATAACGGGGCCGAAGGCGTTTGCGGCGACCTTCTTCCACCCCATAAGGGTTCCGATGATAAAGCCGCATAACGAACCGGCCGTGAAGCCGATGAGAACCCGAATCAGGGAGGAAAGGAAGTTTTCCCCCAGGACACCGTTTGCGGCCAGGGAAAAAAATTCGCGGACCACTTCGGTAAAGGGGGGAAAGAAAAAACTACTGGGGGCGAGATGAAGACGCGCAAAGGTCTCCCACAGGCCGAGCAGAATCAGGACGGGTAACACCCCCGATAAGAAACTCGATTTATTCATCGTTCACAGGTACCGCAAGGAGCGACCGGGCGTCGGCGCCATCCCGTATGTAGCCCAATCGCTCGATATAGTTAATTGTTTCCTGTACCATTCCGGGATCGATATCCGTACGGAATTCTATTCTCTCCATTGAACGGATCAGGACCTCCGGTGTAATCTCCGCCGTGCCGTTTCGCCCGTCCGCGGTGCCGTGCCCAAGCTTTCTCGTTTCGATGGAGAATTGCCGGGCCAGTATCTGCGCCGTCTCTTCCCTGTTGTGGTTGAGCCAGTTTGTCGCCTTCTGTGTCACCGCCACCAGCTTTTTCACGCTCTCAGGAGCGACCTGTATCAATTCTTCTCTGACAACCAGGACACTCCCCTGCATGCCGGGCCAGATATCCCGGCTCGTAAGCAGCATCTTCGCGCCGCAGTTTTCGGTCATCGTTGCCCAGTGCTCAGGCAGAAAGGCCGCGTCGAGCTGACCCGTCTTCATCGCCAGTATCTGACGGGACGGTTTCATGCGCCGGACGTTCTTCAATACCTTCTTCTCATCAAGGTGATACGTGTCGATCGTTTTGTGCATCAGGATATCCACGGCGCCTCCCTCCCTGACGCAGCCGATACGTATAGAGGGGTCTTCCAGATCTTTCACCGTCCTGATTCGGTCCGGATTCACCACGAGGCCGTATCCGTACCAGTGGGTTCCTGAGACGATCCGTATCGGCACCCCCGCGTTTTTGTACACATTGATAGCTGGTACCAGACACAGGTAGGCCGCCTGGATATCCCCCCTGGCCAGGGCCGCGGCGAGGGCCATCCCTGTTTCATAGCTTTCATAGGTATGGATGTTGAGGCCGGCAGCGGTGAACCAGCCCTTCTCCATCGCCACATAGGCACAGGCGGCATGATCCATGAACTCGACGGCGATACCGATCGAAGGGGTGGCGCTGCCTTGACGGTTTCCCCCATATGCGGGCCGCCACAACAGGAAAGACAGAAGAATCAGTGTCAGAAGCAGGACACTGTAAAAGCTTTTTGAGTATACCCGTGCATGCACGAGACATCCCTCCTTACCGCGATTCATAGCAGAGATGATTCAACCCCATCAGCCGTGCTGTCCCCGCTATGGTGGTGCCGTAAAAATACACGGGTGTTCCGGTGTCACCGGACAGAGAAAGAATGTCGGGCAGTGATCCGTTTGCGGCACTGGATCCGGTGGCCAGGACAAGGGCGCTTTCCTCAAACAATTGTTTGAGGCCCCGGTCGTCACCCCATTCGATAGAAACACCGTATTTTATTTGACCACGGATATCTTCGTCCCTGTCTATACAATACACACGATTCGGTCCCATACACTTCGTTATCGACTCCAGAATTGCCGGCTGCAGACCTACGATTCCGACAGACGCCGGGGTTAATCCCTGCACGTATTCTGCGATTTTTTGCGCACACCGTTCAGGATCTTCGTCTTTACAGTGAATCGTTTTGAGATCGGGATAGACATGTTTAAAAACCGCGTTCAGGGCGGCAATAAACAATGCCATTTGTCGTGATCCCTTTAGTTCCAGATCGGCGATTTCTCCTATGTGACCGGAAAACCGGGAGGGAGCATCGGTATACGCCTGCCCCCGGCTGTCCATAAAGGTTGCCTGCATCAGAACCTCCCTTCCCTTCAGTAAGGGAAAATCTTGTCTTTCCGGGGTTCCGATTGCTTCTTCAGGTTTCAGAACAGACGTTTCTATATGGATCTCTCGATCCAACAGGTCCCGATCCCTCAGGGCCTGCTTCAGTTTTTTTTGCAATTGGTTATACATAGTCAGATGCTCACTTTCCAAAAGGACAGCAGGGAAATCTACAAACCTCGCAATTCAGGCAGTACCCTCCATAAGCCATGCGAGCCAGATCTTTCCTGGTGATTTCAAGATGTGCCAGCAGACGCGGCAACAACAGGTCGAAGCTGGTGGCGCTGAAGAAAAGCGCCCCTGCCGGGACACCGATAACCCGAACGGTACCGATTTTTCCGAGAAGGGTCATCGCTCCCGACAGAATGGGAGCGCCGTGGAGGAGATCGGTAAGCCCCGCATCAAGAAGTCCGGCCATCGTCACATCATCCGGATCGACAGAAAGCCCCCCCGTCGCCACGATAAGATTCGAACCTGCATCGAGAAGTTTCTTGACCCCGTCGCAGACAGCTTCTCGTGAATCTGGGACAATTATGGCTTCTACGACCTTGGAATCGTACGCCTCTATCTTTTTCGTTATGATGGGTGTGAAGTTGTCGTTAACAAGACCCTGAGCAATCTCCGTACCGGTAATGAGAATTCCCACCTGTGCCCGTTGCAGAGGGAGAACACGAAACAGGGGACCGCCGCCAAGCAGGGTCGTCGCGCGCCGAAAGTCTTCGGTAGAGAGATAGAGGGGTATTGCACGGGTCGCCGCCAGATTCTCTCCCTCCTGTACCGTAGAATAGGAACAACGGCTCGCACACATAACGCCGGGAAGCATGTTAAACCGTTCGAGCAGCACGCGATCGACGATAAACAACCCCGCAGTGGCTGCTCGAAAGGTTATCTTTCCCTCTACCGGCCGTTCATCAAAGGCCACTCCCTCCCCGGCCATGGCCCGGGCGAATGCCGGTGCCACGTCATCTTCATGGATCCAATCCTCGTCGCTGATTTTTCCGTCATCAACAAAGACATGTCCCTTCCCCATCTGCTTTAGAATTGCAACATCTGAAGATGTTACTACATGATGTCGTCTAAACGCCGGTCCTTTTTCCCGGCCTGGTATAATGCGGGTCATATCATGTATGAGGACACGCCCTACTGCTTCATCAACTGGCACTCGCTTCAGAGGCGGAAGCGCTGGTATTTCCTTTTGAATGCCTGGCGTATCACCATCGGAAACGAGATACTTCTCATCTCCCAGACAGAAGGCGCAGGCCCCGCCTCGATCCGAACGGAATGGTTCCCCACAGAGGGGACACAGAACGATCTCGCCCTTTTTCTGTTTCCCGAGTAACTGCGGATTGACACGAACATGCTCAAGCTTATAGATTTCCGACCCTGCCTCCCTGAACTGCTCGAACAGAAGCTCCGTATCCTGCTGATGTTTTGGTTTCAGCTTCATATACCAGGTCTTTATTTCAGACCGCCCTTCTAATCGGTTCAGGTCCAGGGAAACACGCACACCCACCCCCGTGTATTTTTCAAAAAGGGTGATGGCGTACCGGCCGATGTTGATGACCCGGAGCCAGCCGTTTCCGATTGTGCAGGGCGTCAGGAGTTGAATCGCATCGGGCAGGCAGCTCTGTGTCTCACTGATGGCGTCAAAAAGCCCGCCCTCGGGGAGATTTTTCAGTGCAAGGTCAATCATGAAGCCCCCGGCAACGATACCGGGTGCGACACTTCCGTGAAAATCTCTCACGATTTCAAGAAACTCTTCATATGAGTGAGGGCCGATGGTGGTCATTGTTTCATTCCTTCTTTTTCTCCCGTTTCTCTTTTTCTGCTTTTGATAAGGGCAATGGGTGATTTTTTGAGCTACTCGCTAAAACATGTCCTGCGGCTCCACCCATTCCGGAATATGGTTGTAATACTCGGGCGGGTGCACCGTCTGGAGCCCCGACAAGGTGATCCTTGCCAGCTCAATGCCGCGGCGGGTTCGATACAGTCCGGCATATCCCTTCGCCTCCAGGCTCTCCAGATATTCGACCAACGCGGCATCTTTGATCTCAAGCCATTCCTTGATGTCATCCATGGTCATATGCAGACCCGGATTCACCCGGTAATTCTCGGCCATGATGGCGAGTACATCCAGTTCGCTTTCGGCCTTTGTTTTGGTCGTGGCATGCCCCACCGGCAGCGGCACTTTCAACTCAGGATCAACGATTCGCTGGGGAACCTTCAAATCCTCTTTCATCCTCCTCGTGCCCTGACGGTAAATGAGCAGCTTGAGAACTTCCGAGGTCCCCGCCGCAATCTGCGACAGTTTGGCCCCCTGCATGATGCGCTCTAGGGGATAGATCCTCAGGACGCCGTTTCCCCCCATACACTGGATGGCTTCAATGGCCATTTCCATGAGCGAATCGCTGGCATAGAGCTTGGAGACGGCCGCTTCTACGGGAACCTTCCGCCCGAGATCGGCGCAGTAGGAGGCGTAGTACATGACCAGCCTGCTCAGGTAGAGCTTCGATATCATATCGGAAAGCTTAAATTGGTTGGTGGTAATATCGCCGGTAGGGCGACCGAATTGCAGACGCCGTTTCAGGTGTTGCTGTGCGTAGCGGATACATTCGCGCATGGACCCGACAATGGGAGCGGCATTGAGAATTCGCTCCACATTGAGACCGCCCATCATGATCTTCCATCCTTCCCCCTCCTCGCCCAGGCGATTGAAGACGGGTATCCGTGCATCATCGAAGGTCAGATTGCCGTTGTAATTGCCCCGCATACCATACAGGTCGTTAATCTTTTCCACATGGAAACCGGGGCTACCCTTTTCTACGACAAAGGCACTCAGATGTCGATAGGCAGCACGATCCTCCGGCTTGTTGCTTGTTTGAAAGTAACAGAGGTAGAGATCGGCGGCTGCGATAGTGGTTTGAAATCGTTTTTTGCCATTAATGATATAATCGTCGCCGTCACAAACCGCCGTCGATTCGATGGACGCAATATCGGAACCGGCATAGGGCTCGGTCATGACAATGCACCCGAGCAGCTCTCCTTTGGCTATTGGCCGCAACCACTTCTCCTTTTGCGCATCGTTGCCGTTATGGAGAAGCTGCGTGGCACTTCCAAACATGGTGGTACCCAAGGGGCCGGCCATACCGGCGCGGGCAGCCTCTTCGTTGAGGATGGCGGCGCCCGTGACGCCCCACTCTTCAAAATGACCGCCGTATTCCTTGGGAACCAGGGCGCCGAACCAGCCTTCGTCAGCCATCAGTTTGATTGCTTCCCAGCTAAAGGTGTTCGTCAAGGTGCTGCGGGTACCTATCGGCATGAGCACTTCATCCGTAAACTTCTTTGCATCCTCGGCCAGCTTGATCTGTGTTTCAGTCCACCATGGGTAGGTATCCATTTTTTCTCCTTCTACGTTGTTTATATATAAGCATCTGCGTGTATGCCACGCCACATACTTGTGTACGACAATCCTCAAGTAATAACCAATTATTCCTTCAGAAACTGCCAGTCCTTGATGATCTTCTCCGCATCGGAAATAATACTTTGGATAAGTTCTTTCACGCTTAAGACACCTTCAATCCCCGTCACTGCAAATGATGCGGCATGACTCCAGTCTATATCTTCCGGTTCAGGCCGTGTTGCGGCGTTTCGGTCAAAAGGAGCAGGCGTTAACACCCGTGTGCAGAATTCGGGTTCATCGAGCTTGAGCTTCAGCATTTTTTCCTTGAATTCATGACCGATGGGGCATTCCTTGGTGGTCATGAGGGCGCTCCCCATCGTCACCCCCTCGGCCCCGAGTGCGAGAGCGCCGAGAAGACTGTGGGCATCGCCGATACCGCCCGCAGCGATAACCGGAACGGAAAGCGCTCGCACTCCCCAGAGGATGGTCGTCATGGTCGGCAACTGCGCAGGATTTTTGATGCCGGCGCCTTCCACGCCGACCAGAATTATGGCATCGGCCCCTACTTCCTGCGCGTGGATCGCATCCTTGACCCGTGCCGATTTGTGAATCCATGGCAATCCCGATTCCTTGATGCGTGGTGCCAATGCATCCGGTTTGTACACCGATGTCTCTATGGGAACGCCCTCTGCGATGCACATCTCCAGCATCTCCTCCACGTGCGGGCAGAGACCGATGCTCAGATTTACACCGAATGATCCTCTCGTGGCGTCCTTGCATCTTCGGATATCATCGCGGAGTCTATCCGGCGTTTTGCATATCGACGCGGTTATCGTCCCATGAGCACCTGCCTCCGCAACAGCAGCCGCAAAGGGCCATGTGCCGATCATCTCGGTTGCACCCTGCAGAATCGGATACTTACAGCCCAGCAATTCCGTTATTTTTGTATTCCAGTTCATTGGAATGACTCTCCTTGTAATGTTCGATTTTTAAACCGCTTCAACCCTGCACGGCACAAACCGGTGAAGGGGCGTGCCGAGCGGATCACGATGGGTGTTTTTCGTCAGGTTGTTGACGTTGATGCCGTACACCTCACCGTCATAATTCAGGCCAAATCCATGGGGTATCAGAACCGTTCCCTTGCGGACCTGTTCGGTTATCTCCATCTCAGCTACGGCGCTTCCCGCCTCGGTCGTGACGCGGACCTGCTGGCCGTCGTTCAGGTTCAGGGCCTCGGCGTCGGCGGGGTTCACCGCCACGGTGCAGGCCCTTTTCCCCCTGTTCCACTCGGGGTTTCTCATCAGTGTGTTGGCATTGTAGGACATATGCCGACCGGCATTGAGGATCAGCGGAAACGCATCGGACATCTTGAGGTCTGCCGCTTCGCTTTCCGCGTCCAGATTCTTTGCCTGCTCTTCCATCTCGGGGATGTACACCTCGATTTTCCCCGATGGTGTCTTGATGCCTGCCATGGGCCTGTTCTCATCGAGTGTGCCGATCCAGAGGCCCTGGGGATTATCCAGCAGGGCCTGGAAGATTCGGTCGCCCTGGTCCAGTCCCGGCTCGAATCCTGCCCGAACGGCATTTTCGCGGAACACCTTCGGCGCCGTCATCAGGATGCCCCACAAGGCGGCTTGGTTGGCGCTGTCCCAGACACGTCCGAGGGTTTTGGCAAGGACCAGCGGCATGGCACGCATGGCCTTGGGTTCCGTCGCGACCCACTCCATCAGCTTGGCGCCGAACTGTAGGCGGTCGCCTTCGGCGGCCGCGGTCACCTCATCAGGTATGGCTGGAATCAGCCCGAGTTTATCGGCCAGCAGGGTATAGATCTGGGATGCCTCGAGACATTGACCGGGCGGCTCCACGATGGGCCGCCGGAGTTGGAAGAAGATCCCGGGCCAGTTGTGCTGGAAGAAGGTCGAATCCCAGGACTCGTAGTAGGAACGACAAGGGAGGACGTAGTGCGCCAGCCGCGCTGTCTCGCTCATGACAATATCGCTGACGACTAAGAGATCAAGTTTGCCGAAAGCCTCCTCGTACGCGGTTGTATCTGGATAGGCCCGAAGTGGATTGCAGGCACTGACATAGACCGCTCGCAGTCGTTCCGGGTGATCACTGAGGATTTCCTCGGGCATAACCGCCGGAGGAAATGAGCCACTCGCTGCGGGTGGCATATTGGTTGCCAGTGTTCGCCAGGTCTTCGGGTCGCGTTCATCGGCATGGCGTCCCATCGGAACGAGCATCCCGGGAATGACATTTCCCCCGCGTACACCATAGACGCCGCAGATTGCCATCAGGATCGCCATCAGATAGGAGTTGAGGGTGCTGTGGCGCCCCATGTAGATCCCCAGATCCGGATGGATGCACCACCTCTTTGTGGTCATGAGACGGCAGAGACGGTGCACCTCGTCGTAGGAGAGTTGGCAGACCTCGATGGCCGCCTTGGCGTCAAAATTTTCGAACCAGGGCCGGATCGTATCGAACCCCTCTACGTATCGTTTGATGTATTCTTTTTCTTCCCAGCCCTCCTCAATGATCATGGAGATCATGGCCTTCATCAGGAGCGAATCTGTCCCCGGACGCACGGCCAGATGGATGTCCGCTATCGCCGCCGTCTCGCTCCTGCGCGGGTCGATAGCCACCAGCAGCCGGTCGGGGTCTTTGGCAAATCCCCTGAGCACCTTCGGCGCCTGCGGTATCTGGTGGCTCTGCATGCCGTTCCACCCCCAGGCCACGAACATCTCGGCGTTCTGTTCGTTTGCAATAGCATGGAGGTACTGTTTTCCCAGGACGCGCCCGTCGACCCAGAAGATCCCGCTGAATTCCTGTCCCCCGGAATTATAGAAGTATTTCGATCCCAGTCCTTCGAGCAGTGAGAGGCCAAAGGCCCCCTCAAAATGACCGCCCTGGGCGCTGGCACCCATGTAGGCCAGGCAGCGGGGGCCATGCCGGTCGACCAGCCCCCGCATCTTCTCGGCAATTTCATCAATTGCCTGGTCCCATGAAATGGGCTCGAACCGATCCCCGACTCTTTTGAGGGGCTGAGTCAGGCGATCCGCGGGATACTGATGGTAGATGACATTGAGTCCCTTCCGGCATGCGTATCCTTCGCTGCGGAGGTTATCCTTGTCCGGTCTTACCTTTACCATCCGGCCATCTTCGACCAGGACTTCAAGGCCGCAATTCTGTGCACAGAGCACACAGCCTGTTTTTTCCCATTTCTTCATAGAGGCCTCCTTGATCCACTATTCATTGCTGTTATGTGATACTCAACAGAAGCCGCCTGAGCAGGATGCGTTCTTCCTGTGTTAAACCCGCCAGCAACTCTTCATTCGCCTGCTTTCGTTCTGCTATGAGTTGGTCCTTCAGGCTGTTTGCCTTTTCAGTAGGATATAATCTGAGCATTCGTTTGTCCTGCGTATCGTGCTGTTTGATCAGCAGATCGGCGTCTGCCATTCGATCCAGAATACCCGAGAGGGTTGCCTTATCAATCGTCAGCAACTGTCCAAGCTCAACAGCCGTCAGTCCCTCTCTGTCCCACAGGGCTTCCAGAACAACATACTGAACATTCGTAACACCGTAAGGCTGAAGACGTTTTTGCACCAAGCCGTGACCCCTCTGGTAGGCCTTGGACAGGAGAAAAACATAACACTGCGAATTGGTTGTAGAATGCGTGGGCATCGTTCATTTCCTTCGTATGCGAACCTATAATAACACCAACCCTACTGTCAAGAAAAAATACCAAGAATCTCTCCTCGATCTCGCCGGCATTGTACTGTATCGTGCCGGTGAGGCGCCTTGCAGCAAACCACAAAAAACATACGCAGGTTCATGGCAATTGATGTTCCTTTTCCCACTAAATACAAGTGGTAGTCATCCAGGAAACAGGAGACACTCTTTTTGATCTGAAGGATGGTGTGTCGCAAGAATCCAGCCCTCCCTGTCGGATCGAGCGATTTATATTATATGGTACGCAAAGCTTTTTTAATTGAATGCTGAGCGATTATCTGTTATCAGGCGGTACGCTACGGGGGGGTTTTCATGTATTCGGAACACACCATACGATGGTGCCTGTTATCTTGCATGCCATGGATACGCATGTGCGTCCGTGCATCCGTCCACAGCACACTCACTCTACTTAAGGAAGGTAACACATGATCACATCGATTGAAGAAAGTCCCCTCTATCCGATTGCCAATCCCCGGAGCATCGCCTTCTTCGGCGCTTCAAACAACTTTATGCGAATGGGCTCGATTATGCTGTCCTCGGTCGATCTCCTCGGATATGAAGGGATGATCTATCCCGTCCATCCCACGGAGGAACAGGTGGGCGGGCGCAGGGCATACCGGAGCGTTCTGGACCTCCCAGAAATTCCCGATCTGGCCATCATCGTCCTGCCCACGGAGGTTGTCTGCCAGGCGATGGAAGAATGCGGCAGAAAGGGGATCAGGCACGCAATCGTGGTATCCGGGGGATTCAAGGAGGCCGGTCCCGAAGGCGCCGCGATGCAGAGAGAACTTGAACAGATTGCCGACAACTACGGTATTCGATTTCTGGGTCCGAACTGTCTCGGTGTGGCAAACCCGCATCTCAAGCTCAACCCCACGCCTCTTCCGGCCGAGGGCCCTCCGGGGTTTGTGGGCTTGGCGTCACAGAGCGGAAGTTTCATTACGCAGATGTTCAATTATCTCAACCGCCACGGCCTGGGATTCAGCACCGCCCTGAGTGTTGGGAACGAAGCCAATATCGATATCGTTGAGTGCATGGAATACCTCGGCGCCTGTCCGAACACAAAGGTTATTGCCCTGTACATCGAGGGGATCACCCGCGGACGGGAATTCATGGAAACGGCGCGGGCGATCACACCCCACAAACCGATCGTGGCCCTCTATGTGGGCGGCTCCGAGGCGGGCAAACGGGCGGGGTTATCGCATACCGGGTCCCTGGCGGGTCCCGACGAGATCTACGACGGCATGTTCCGTCAGAGCGGTATTATCCGGGCACACACCCTTCAGGAACTTTTCGACTTCTGCCTGGCCCTGGGGACCCTGCCCAGACCGGGGGGAAACCGGGTCATCATCCAGACCCATTCAGGGGGACCCGGCGCGGTGGCAGCCGATTCTCTGGGACGCGAGGGGCTCACACTCCCGTCCTTATCTGCGGGCACCACCCGCAAGCTGCGGACCATTATTCCCAAAACGGCCAGTACGAATAACCCGGTGGACATGACCTTCAGCAAAAACCCAATGGATGATTTTTACAGGATACCGGACATCCTGCTGCAGGAAGAGAATGCCGACATGCTCCTCGTCTATTTTCTTGCACCGGACGTCTTTATCGAACGAGGGTTGCAGAATTTGGATCTTCCTCCCGACAAGATCCGGGAAGAGGTGCAGAAACTGATCGACCAGAACGTGGAGGCCTTTTTCAGCCTCACACAAAAGTACGACAAACCGATCATCGGGTATACCTACCGGAGCCTTCAGGAAAAGTTGGTGAGGAGTCTCCTTGAACG
>Ga0075123_10000396_pt1 | contig 22914 bp, 11 predicted proteins | sample AntAceMetag02UKX_FD_69808 | JGI IMG/M metagenome (GOLD analysis project Ga0075123, IMG submission 69808) | Saline lake microbial communities from Ace Lake, Antarctica - Antarctic Ace Lake Metagenome 02UKX | ecosystem: Environmental > Aquatic > Non-marine Saline and Alkaline > Saline | place... | reverse complement strand
CCTCCTTAACAATATTTATCGAATCCAAATAAATATACAATTGGTTTCCTAATGCTTCAACTATTTTTTTAACAATTTCTAATTGCGCATAACTCTAACTGCGGGGTTTATGGGTTAGGTACTTAATTGATAAGCTGTTTCGTTGCCGTTCTCTTATCGTTGAAAATTTCAGCCAATAAATTTCTTTCCCAAAAAACCAAAGCTTTTACCTGTAATAATATAATTCTCAATCTCCTAGAAACTTAATCTTCACAATTTCAACTTCATTTATTGCCTGATTGATTAATTCCTGCCAGTTTTCTAATTTCTCTTCTGCCTTGCGCACCTCAAAAACTTTTGCTTTAGTTTCTGGATGTTCGGGTACTAAATAGCTGCAACAATCATCGTACGGCTCAATAGAAATTTTAAAAGTGTCAATCGTTTTTGCTTTTTCAATTATTTCATCTTTGTCCAGACCAATCAGCGGGCGTAAAATCGGCATTGAAACTACCTCGGAAATTGCAACTATGTTTTCCAGTGTTTGCGAAGCTACCTGCCCAACACTCTCGCCAGTTACCAATGCTTTTGCTCGTTCCCGTTTGGCAATTGTTTCAGCGATGCGCAACATCATCCTGCGGTATAAAATTAATCGCAGTTTGGCTGGCGCATTTAAAATAATCGTTTCCTGGACTTTTATCAATGGCACAAGATACATCTTCGTCGAGTATTGATAAGTTGTCAAATTTTTCGCCAGTTTGATAGCATTGTGATAGGAAGCTTTATTTGTCATAGGGAAGCTGTGAAAGTGGACATAAATAATCCGGCAGCCGCGCCTCATCATCTGGTATGAAGCAACTGGAGAGTCGATTCCTGACGATAACAGGCTGACGACGCGACCGCTGCTTCCAACTGGGAGCCCGCGTTGCCCTTCAAATCGTTCAAAAAAATAGAACACCTGGTTATTAAAAATTTCAATATTGCAAGTTAAATCCGGATTTTTAATTTTTACCGGTTTATTCAAACCAATATGAATTCTGGCGCCAACAATTTGATTTACCTGGAGAGATGTAAATGGAAAACTTTTATCTGACCGGCGTGTTTTAATACAAAAAGTGTTAAAATCGACATTTTTTAGCTTATTAAAAACTTCTTCTTTCAACACTTCAACATCAATATCTCCGTCGTAAGCAAGACAAAAATATGCTATGCCCATTACTTTTTTTAATCTTTCGACCATTTTCTCAACTGGTGAATGTTCACGCAGGTAAAGAATAAATCTGCCGTAATCAATTTTTAAACTCCCTTTCGGCAAATCATTGAGTGCTTTTAAAATATTCTGACTCAACTTTTGTTCAAAATATTTTCGATTGCCTTTTTTTAAAGCGATTTCGCTGTAGTGAATTAAAATAATGCTGTTTTGGGTGTTGTTCATTTTAAATATACTCCCTTATTTCAAGCTCCAGTCTCTTAAATCAATCAAAATTAGCTTATCATCTTTTAAAGCAGAAAAATCTTTTGCAAAACCAGATTTGGAGATAAAAAGAAAAATAACATCTTTATTGATATTCATATTATTAGCTTTTTCAATCAAATTAAGAAATACTCTCTTTTTACAGACTGTTTCAGTCCATTTTATTTCTCCGATAATTATTCTATTATCCGTTGTCTCGCCCCAGATATCAATCTCTGTATTCTTATCCCAATACCTTCCAATCATACTATAATCCAAACCGAGCCTAAAAAAATCTTTCTTCAATAAGTCAATGATAATTGGTTCAACTTTTTGAGAAACATAATAATTAAAATTTGGGATAACAAACTTTTTCATAATTCTATCAGTTTTACCAAATTCCAATTCACTTAAATGTGGAAACACAAAAATAAACCAGAAATTTACAAAATTATCGTTTATAAAGTATAAATTTTTGCGCGACTTTTCCGGTTTTAGTTCAGTTACAGATACCTCACGTTTAATTAATTTTAGCTTTTCTAATGAAGACAGGTATTTGGTTAAATTTGATTTGTCATAGCCAGTCTTTGAAGAAATTTCTCCAAATTTATGAGCGCCCTGTGCGATTGCTTTTAATATAGGAAAATAACTCCTGGGGGTTCTAAATTCCTGCCTCAATAAAAAATCGACTTCTTCAAAAAGAACCTCGCCCTTGGATAAGATTTTATTTTTAATGGCAGAATAAATATCAGGCTGATGGCTTAATATTTTACAATAATAAGGAATACCACTGGTGACCGCGTAAGCTTCAATAGCCTGGGTTAGTTTTTTAAATTTAAAAAATTCATTTGCAGAAATAACGTCAAATACTTCCAAAAACCATTGACCGCTTCTTCTCCCATATAACGGTGAGCGATATTCCAGAGTCTCCTTTTCCATCATCGAAATTGCTGAACCATTCAGTATCAACATTATATTCAAATTACTTTGTAATATCTTGTCCCAATATTTTTGAAAGATAGAAGAAATAGCAGGATTGTTTTCAATTAGATAGGGATATTCATCGATCACAACCGGCGTTCGTTTTTGAATTTTCTCATCGAGATAAATGAAAAATTCATCCCAATTTCGCAAACGTTGAATTTGTAATCTTTCATCGTTAAAATATTCAGCCAATTCGCTAGAGAAACTTTCCAGATTATCAAGGGAAGAGCTGGCAGTTGCCATAAGAAAAATTCCCTGTTTTTTATCACAAAATTGTTTGAGAAGAAATGTTTTGCCGATCCTTCGCCTGCCCCAAAAAATTATTAATTCTGGTTCATTAGAATTATATTTAGTCTCCAGGTATTTTAATTCATTTTTACGATTGAAAAACATTTTATCACATTTCCTAATGGGTTAGTAAGTTATTATACTTTGGTTACCCATTAATATAATTACAAATACTGAATTTGTCAAGAAATAATTTCAGTTTTATAAAATATTCTTAAAATTAAAACTTCCATGCAATAAAAAAGGAGCTTGCCAATATTTGACAAACTCCTTATTATTCATTTCAATTATTAAAAAAACACTTTCTATTTAAATACCTGTTTCTTAAAAAAGTCCACTCTTTTTTTCTTAGAATTCAAGTCCATCTTTTTTAAATATTTTACAACCTGAAACCAGCCTAATTTTACATTTCCATATTTTTTCGTATTTAATTCCTTCATGATTTTAATACTACCATTTTCAGGATTTTCTACAACTAATTGCTTAATTTTATCTTCAACGCTTTTATCTTTTGTTTCACTGGAAATCATTTTTTCTAAATATTTTTCTCTCTCGCGATTGTCATCAACTGCAACTGTTGGGGCAGCTTCAGATTTCGGTCTGGTTGCAGCCACTCTCGCGGCTTTTGTAGAAGATGGAGCGCCAATTTCTGCTGTTGCTATCCCTTTATCAAAATCAACGATAGCTTCTTCAATGGTTTCAAAAGCTTTTAGAATATAATGAAACTCCAACAATTCAAACACTTCATATACATCTGGAATCATACCTACAAGTTTAAGATCGCCTCCCCTTTCACGAATTCCTTTGATTTCACTGATAAAAATTCCCCACCCGGCGCTGCTGATATAATCCACATTCTTAAGATCGATTATTATTTTAAATTTTCTATCATTTAATAACTGATCGAGAGAGTGTTCCAGCTCTGCCGAAGTCGTAGTATCAATATAGCCCCCAACTTTTATAACAGAAATATTATTATCAATTCCCGCCTGTTTTACAGACAATTGGATACCTTCCATTGCACACTCCTGACGTGTAATTTATTGTGATTTATCATTTAAAAATATAACAGAAAAAAAGATAAAAGTCAATAAAAAAATGCTTTTAAATTAATTATTGCTTTTTCTTTTTTAATATTAATTTTGCTTCCTCGATATGTTCCAAAATATCATTTCGCCCCGGGTCTATCTTCACAACCATTTTCCATTCTTTTATGGCTTTAGCCAACTTTCCCTGGTTAGCATAAATGACCCCCGTATTTTCATAGCAATCCGTATTACCGGGATCAAGCTTTTTTACTTTTTTGTAAATTTCCCCAGCCTCATGCACCATGTCGGCATGATAGTATGCATTACCTAAAATACTATAAGCCTCTTTAAAATCAGGATACATTTCGATTACGCGATTAAATTGCTCAACAGCTTTCGCATATTTTCCTTTACGGTAATACTTTAAACCCAATAATAGCTGTTTATCTTGCATATGTTTATCTTTTGATGGATTCTTACCTGCCGTGTTCTTGTCCAATATTTTAACTTGGTTGTCAAATTCCAACTCGGCGGCAGACACTGAAAGATGCTCTTTTCCGAATTCTATTCCATTATTATTTATTTCATCTTCATCAAAGAAAATGATATCGTTTTCTATTTCCTCCAACAAATCATTGAATGTAAAATCCATATTAGAAAATTCTTTTTCAACCAAATTTTCATCTGCTTTTGTAATTTCTTCTTTATGAATGGATTTTTTTTCTTGCTCAGACTGATTAACTTTGGCGGGTTTCTCTTTATTCAAAAGCTCATCCTTAAAGCTCATGTCATCAGCAAGCATTTCAAAATCCGAAATTTCCTTATCAACTTCAGTTTCATTGAGAATTTCATCAATATCAATCGAAGATTCGCTGATCCCATCTATATCTGTTAGTTCGCTTTCATCAGATTCTTGTTCGCTATTTTCTTTTTCTTCTGCTTCGGTTTCTTCCTCTCTAATTTCAATTGTTGTTTCTTCACCAGATTCTTCCCAAATATCCCTAAAACTTATATCTTGATCTATATCCAATGCTTCGCCCCCGCTTTTTTCCTGTTGAATTTCTTCTTCCTCCAATTCTGATAAGAATGTTGTTTTCTTTTCTGTGTCTTCAATTTGTTCATCCAACAAATCTTCAAACGCAGAATCGATGTTTTCTTCTTTTATATCTTTAGCGGGAGGCGGAGTAGTAACCCCAAAATCAGCAATCGTATCTGCCTGTTTGCTAATTTTATTAGTTCTCCTTGTCTTCTTAAGCAGATCTTCAATCGGCATTGACAGCAGGCTTTCCAGATAAAAACTATCGTCAGGTTCGGGGGGGATAATTACTTTGGTCTTTCCCTGGATATCTTCTTTTTCTGCTTCTCTTTTTTCTGTGAACGCAATTTCTGCATCCTTCTTTTTCTCTTTAGGTTCAACAGGCTCAAAATTTTCAAATCGTTTATCAAGAATAATTTTGCCATCAAGTGTCAACATCGGTGTCCCGGGCGGCTTCATTCGTTTTTTTCTTCCAGAACGCGCTATGTATGCTTCTCGCAACTGCCGCGTATTTAACCGGCTTCTTACAAGTTCATCATAAATTCTGTTTTCGTTAATTTTAGTGAAACTGTAATGTTCTGTGTTCAATTCTTCGCTAATCCGTTTAGCGCCATATTCTGGATGTAACTTGATAATATCATATATTTTTGTTTTCTCTTCAATGCTTTGATGTTTTGATTCAACAGCAATTGTTTCATCAATAGCAATCGCATCAATCCCCTCTTCTTCAAATATCTTCTTATATTTATTGTAATAAGCATAAACCGTTATACCGCTCTCTTCACACGATTCACGGATATTGCTTCCGTCCAATATCTTTTGATGGGCTTTTTGAGCTCTCTGTAATTCAATTTTTTCCGGGCTGCTTTTTTCTTTAATGGCAACTAGAGTAATATCATCGTTTTGCTCAAAACCTTCAGAAAAAGAATTAATTTCTTCTTTTAAATTGTCAATAAACTCTTGAACTTGCAAATTTCCATAATCTCTCACCGCCTTTTGCAACCGTTCTTCGCTAAAAAGTTCCCGGCGGTTGTTCATTGCCTCTGTAATACCATCGGTATAAATTATAAGGATGTCATCTTCTGCTAACTGAATTGTGTCAGACTCTATTGATTTTTTAAATAGAGATTGTTCTGGCAAAGAAATTCCTACAGGGAAACCACGAGGGTTCAGATAATATGTGTTTTTTGTTCCCTGACGATATAAGATCATTGGGTTGTGACCAGCGCTGGCATAATTAATTCTTCTCTTTTTTGAATCAATAATTACATAAAATAGTGTAACGAACATTCCTTTTTTCATATCGTTTACAACAAAATCATTAACCCTTGCCAGTACTTCGGAAGCTGATTTTATAGACCTGGCTTCTGTTCTCAAAGCAGTGCGGATCATTGTCATAATTAGAGAACCAGGCACTCCTTTTCCAGAAACGTCAGCGACAACAATGCCGAGCGTATCTTTGTCCACTTCTATAAAATCATAATAATCTCCGCCTACTTCTTTTGCAGCCTGGTAATAAGAGGCAATTTCATATCCTTCAAGTTCAGGAACATCCGTTGGCAACAATGTTTGCTGAATATCCTGGGCTAACTCCATCTCTTTTTGAAGCCGTTCCTGTTCTGCCAGATTCTTCTGGGAATCTCTAAGTGTTACGGTTATATCGCTGAATGCTTTTGCTATTTCACCGGCTTCATCGTTTGTATCAAAATCAATTTCATCTTTAACTTCACCCGCTCCGAAATCTTGAACCCAGTTTGCCAATTTTCGAAAGGGATTTAATATTATATAAATTAAAACAATAATTCCCAAAAAACCAAAGGTCAGAATCAATATAACCAACTGAATATCTTTTAATCTGAGAGAAGCGATCTGGCTACTGACATAATGCTTGTTAATCTCCAAATATGCTGTTCCAATCTTTACTTCATTGTAAATAATATTTTTAGAAAAATTATATACTGTTTCATTTTGTTCGTTTTTATAACTGATAACATCCGGATGGGGAGTTTCATGATCTGCCGGTATTTTAAAATCTGAATATATTTCTAAAGAAGATCCTGAACAAAACTCAATTATATTATCATTGTCAGTAACAATGACTCGATAAACCTCATCGCGACCCTCTATAGACTCAAGCACCTTTTCGCCAATGTATGCTGAATTTAATTGATATTCATCAATCCCATCTCTATTAATTAAATCACCTTCCCGATATACTTCTCTGGCGATACTTTCACAAAGAGGTTTCTCGCTTGATACAAAACTATCAAAAACCTGGTTTCCTCGCTGGAAAAAAAAGTAAAAATATGCAATTATAACTATTGTTGTTAAAATGCCCGCGGCAATTAGTGAATATTTCGTCTTCAAATTAAAGGAAAGAGATGGATAAGAAATCATCTTTTTCTTTTTCTTCGCACCCTTGTATTTTGTTAATCGAAGCTCATTTCCTTCTTCGGTATGGCGATAATCAATTTCATCCAACAACTTGCGCATGATAAAAATTCCCAACCCACCCTTTTTTCCAATTTTCACATATCTTTTAAGATCAGGATCTTGAACACGTGTCGGATCAAAATACTTGCCCTGGTCGATTAAAAGAACTGTCAAGCTGTTTTTTTTGATGATAACTCTCATTTTAATCATACCTTCCCAATCACGGTAGGCATGTTTGATAATGTTCGTCGCAGCCTCATCAATACTGAGCTTAAACGCATTCACATCGCTAGTTGAAAAACCATGCTTGCGTCCGGCTTTGGTTACAAAATTGCGCAATTCTCCCAGATAATCGATATTAGCAGGAACTTGAATTTCTTCTTTTGCAACAGATTTAAACACTATATATTCCTCAATTGATACTATTTATTTGATGTCATTAAGTTAAGGATTCTTTATATTTTAAATTCTGCTTATTAAAATCTTGCGGATGAACTCCTTGATCTATGGCTGATTGGGTCTTGTTTTTTGTTGTTCAATTTTTTCTCGAGCCATGTCAATATAATCTAAAATCAACTTATTATATGGTTTTTCTTTTTGTATTTCCTCCCAAATTAAGAGCGCTTCCTTATATCTACCTTTTTTGTACAAAACGCTTCCCTGTTCAAATTTTTGTTTTATAATCCCATATAAAGGCTCTTTTTTAGCATTTGCTCTTGCTTTGGCATCAAAAAACAGTTTTTTAACTTTTTTATTATTTGGTTCATAATTTAATGCCTTAGCAAGGGACTCTCTTGCCCTGGCATAATCCTTAACTAAATAATATCGATATCCTTCTCTATACAGATCATTAAAAGTAAGCTGGTTGTGGTAATGATCCACTTTCTGATCTATTAAAACTATTTTCTTATCATCTGGATTCAAATTGCGAGCGTTGTTTAATACTTTTAAGGCAGTGTAATATTTCCCATCTTTTGCAAGTTTATCCGCTTGATTAATAAGGCGCAATAATTTCTTCTCCAGGGCTGCTTCCGCTTCTGCAATACGCTCTTTTGCTAATAGATTATTAGCATCAATTTCAAGCATCCTTTTCCACTCTTCTATTGCTTTGCCATAATCCTCTGATTCCAAATATGCCATTCCTTGATGAAAAAATTGATCCAGCCGAACCCCTTTCTCATTCTCTGACCGCTCCTTTTCGTTCTTTGCTTCACCTTCTTTAACTCTCTGTTCAAGTTCATTATTGCTTTTTTTGTTTGCCTCCCCTGCTAATTGTTTTGCCTCTTCTATACGCGTATCTCCTGGTAATTCGCTCTCAAACTTCATTACATAATTAAATTCTCTAATTGCCCGCGCAAAGTCATCCCCAGCCAAATATTGTCTGCCATCATCCATCGCGTCAGTAATTTTCTTTTCCCGTTCCCATTTCAATTCCTTGCTAACCTCTGCCCCAATTTCCTGCATTGTTCTTTCTTCTGCAACTTGGATGAGTTCTTTTTTAGACTTGCCAAATTTTATTGAGAATGAGATACGGTGGCTGGATGCGAGTTCATTTTCTGCATATTTTCCGTATGAATAATCTAACTGAAAATTATTAAAAACTGCCCCCGCGCCAAAAGACAATTGATTGCTATTCATGCCGACTCGCAACATTGCCATATTTCGAAAAACAAACTCGGTTCCAGCATGAAATTTAAACGGTATTCTTTCATCACTCTTTTCAAAATCCATAAAAAATGTAAGCTGAGGTCCCCATTCGTTTACTAAAATCGGCTTTGCTATGCCCAATCGTGTATTAATAGGTAAGATATCTGTTTCCGTTTTAAGCTTTAATCGAGGACCGATTAAATTTTGAATAGTCATTCCAACACACACACCACTTAAAAAAGGGTGAGTAAAGTCTGGTTTATATAAAACTCCCACATCCGTTCCAATGCCAGTTGCTGTATAACTTAATAAATTTTGATGGTGAATTTTCAAATTTATTCCTGCTGATATATTCCATGGAAGCTGCTTGCCGTAAGAAATAAAGAATTGTTGTTCTGAAGTTACTTTATCTCCTTCATGTACTGCCTTATCATCATATTCCTTAATACCATCTACACCAAGACCAAACACAGCAACACCAAAAGTACCCAAATTGGTTGTTGGATGAACATAGCCCAGATAATATAAATTTACACCTTTCACTATGAGAGTGGTATAAAATGACATTACATTCTTGTACTGAATATGATCCAATCCCGAAGGATTCCAGTATATTGCTGACGCATCAAACGGCATCGCCACATAGGCATTTCCCAGTGATAATGCTCTTGCGCCAACACCATGAACAAAGATGCTTTGTAGTCCCCCAGATCCATCTACCTGGGCATGAACTATTCCAGTAAGTAATGAAACTATCAATATAAAACTGATAATAAATCTTTTTAAAATTGATGTTTTCATTGTGTTTTTCCTGTTTTTATTTTATGACTGCAATTTTTGCAATTGCATTTTTGTTGTTTCCTGTGGAAATCCTGGCAACATAAACTCCATTTAAAACCTTGTGTCCCCGATCATTCCTGGCATCCCAAATAATTTCCGCTTCATGCGGTCCCTTTCTTCCCTGTGGATCATTTTTCGAGTATGACCTTGATGACCAGACTTTCTCTCCTATTAACGTATAAATTTGAATGCGAACGTCAGAATCTTGTTCAAGATAATAAACAAAATATGTTTTGGATCTATCGGCATCGCCAAATGGATTTGGATAATTGAAAAAAGACTTTTTAAAATCCGCTTCAATTATTACAGATGGCGAGGAAAAAAGATTTAATACATTTAATGTTTCACCCGTTTCATTTTTGATATTAGGAACTCTTCCTGAGCTTTCCACGATTAATTGAAATGCCTGGCTTGAATCAATTGATATCTGAAAATCAGTAATACTTGCATTGGCAGCAACATCCACCTTAAAACCTACCCGGTTCGCAATTTCAGGTTTAATCGTATCCGTTTGAGCAAACAAAACTTCAATCGGGTTGTTTGTCGGTATTTCAGTAACCTGTCCATAAACCATCGAACTATTTTGATAATTTACAACCGCCAATTTGCTAATTGCATTTCCCGGGTTGTCAATTAAATTTCCAAAATGATCTTTCAATTTAACTTTAACGCCAGAAAAGAGCACATTGTTCGAATAAGCATCTCCAGAAACCATAAATTCCAGACCAAACACAGTAATAGATGTGTCTCCCCGGGCAATCGTATTTTTTCCATTATCCGCTATTATCGAGATGGTTACGTTTTTTTCTTCTGTTGAAATTGGTATCTCCACGTCAGTATTCAATATCGCATCTGCCGGAATTGTCGCATTTGTATTCTCGTCTTGAGGCGCACTAATTAACGCTATTATTAAATTGGTTGATTTACGTTCAGAATATGGCGCCTTAATAGTCCAGGAAATGGATTGATTGAAATTTGCAAACCTGGTTAAGCTTTCCGTTGTGGAATAGCCCTGTCCTTCTGGTAAAGTTAGTTCCGCACTAAAATTTCCGACAAGATTTGCATCTCCGGATTTTGTTAAGTCCGTACTTACTACAAACTCTTCTCCAGCAGATATTTCGCCATCAAGAGCGCTGGCAGGAGAGATAATTTTAGTGTTTAATAAAATTTCCGGTCGCTCGACCACATTCACTTTAATGCTGTCTGAAATTACAGTAAATGGATTACCGCTATTTGCATCTTTAGCTGATATTTGCAGCCAGATATGCTGGTCTTGAACCGCAGAACCTGGCGCGATAATAGACCACCCCACACTTCCTGGCAGACCAGGAGAAGGCTTTTTGGGATTTGATTCCTGTGTGCTGAATCCTCCAGGCAGCCGAAGTGTTACATAGGGGGTATCGGCACAAGTTTCCCAATATACAAAAGTCTCTATATTAAATAATTGGTGGCTTGACAAAACGTTATCTGTTGCTCCAGCAGGCGTAGTAATCTCTAAAGCATCAACAGTTATATCCATTGAGGGTACGGTTTCTACATAAAAATTTTTTTGAGTTACACCAAACCTGACAACTGCTTGCTTATTTGTATTTTCGTCGTCAGGAATTTGCTCCATAATAATTGTTAATGGGCTTTTGCCTTTTTCAAAATCAGGCGCCTTCACCCGCCAGTTTACAACAGAGTCAACTTTAAATTTTTTTCTTAATGGGTACAAAGGATCTTTCATTGTTATATTCGTCGCACCAAAGTTAATCTCTAAATATGCATCCCCTTCAACTTTTGCTTGATTTGGGTCACCACTTTTTACCATCACATTTAAATCAAATTCCTGACCAGTGGAAAAAATGCTGTCTGCTTGCGACGATGTCCATATTCGATCCATAAATATTTCAGCCTGTCTTTGCACAACAACAGCAAAACTATCTCGCATCGATACAAGAACTCCATCTGCTGTACCATAAACTGTTACATTAATCCATGCTAATTCTGTACTCGCCGCTTCCGGCGCTCTTAACTCCCATTTTTCATATTTTGTTGGAATATATTTTAGGGAATCTTCCTGAATTCCAAAACCAAAATTTGACGGTAAATTAATTGATGCCCGAATACTATCAAGATTTTCCGAAGTCTCTATTTTGAGCTCAATGTTAAAATTCTGGCGAGTAGAAATTGTATCATCTGTTGCACCCTGTGGAGAAATAATTTCAAATGATTGAATAACAATTTTTGAAGGCACTGTACTTACCGCGAATGTATCAAACGGAATATCATTAAACAATTTCGCAAACTGATTAGTGTTCTTATCTTTAGGTGGATCATAAATTAATACTTCAATAATATCATTACTTGAAGTGTCTTCTGCCGGCGATACCTGCCAATTTAGCTGCTGGTCTATCGCAAAATTAGCAGTGTCGCTTTGTACAAAATTGCCTCCCTTAATAAGAAAATATCCCGCTGGCATTTGAACTGACAACAAACCGGTGCTATCAACTCCTGCTGTACCCAAATTAGATACACTCATTCTAAATTGTCCGGTCTGACCTACCGTGTAAACAGGATCTGACTTGTCAATATTTATTTTTAATCTCGCTGGCTCATGGACTCTAACGTAAGCTGTTGAGTCCGATGACGTGCTAATGTTTGCAGGTAAACCGCTTTCGTGAGTTGTTGCAGAGACAATACTTGCTTTTAAAATTAGCTGATCAGTAATAGAATTAGCAGTTACATTAAAAATTGCTAACGAATCACCAGATGGCGGAATATTTTCTATTGTATACGGATCAATAGAATAACCAGGCGCCGTTAAATTCACAATAACATTGTCGACTCTTTCTGCCCCAGAATTTTTTACATCTACCTGCACTTTAAAGTCCTGCCCACTATTTAGCTGGCCTATTCCATACTGATCAATATTTCGACATACCGGCTCAGTAGAAAAGATAGATACATCTGAAGATGGATTTATGAAAACTTCTGTTGAATCTAAAACCGCAAAATCTGAATTAGAATTTGGATAATTTCCAGAGATAGATAATTTTACAGAAGCCAGCCCTCCTTTAAGACCCGTCTGGGTTACTTCGTAAATCAAGGAATCCTGTTCACCGACTGTAAGTTTGAGATCCGGTGAATATTGAAATCCTGTCGGGGCTGTAATTGAATATCCGCCCTGCAATTCTCCAGATATTGAAAATGAAATATCAGTATTACTCGGTTCTTCTATAATTAAATCTCCTTCTCCATTATTTCTAACCGCAACCCTAATCTCCCATTTTTCTGTTGTTAACGCCTTCACTGTATCGTCCGAGGAAATGACAGAAATTATTTCCATTTGCGCTGGGTGCTGAACTATTGCCGTTGCAACCGAGTCCATCGGAGTTGTAATTAAAATTTTATCTGGTTCAGGGGTGTTTTCCGCTATTGCAGTATCAATTACCGCAGAAAAAATTTCGTCAACAATCGTGTTCGAAAATGCTTGAACATCGAAAATTAGAGTGTCTGATTTTCCTCCCTGTAATAAAGAAATATTTTTTGTCGAATTTAATATCGTTGATGTGCTATCACTAAAAAGAGATACATCAATATTTTTTGCTCCATCTTCCCCTCTATTTTCAATAATCACTTTTATTTGAAAATTTTGTTCTGTGTCAACATACGGAGAATTTGGCGCTGAATTTTTTGTTTCTTTAATTCTAATATCTGCGGGTAATTCCACTTTAATTTCTGCACTATCTTCTGCACCGATACTTTGCTTACTATTTATTTCGTACCCCAATACGTTTACGTAAATCTTACGATCACCCGAATTATCTCCCGTTGTATCAACCGTAAAGAAAAGACTATCTGTTTTTCCACTTTTTAAAACAAAATTATTACTCTCATAAAATCCTGGTGCTGGCGTTACATCAAATGAAGTATCACCACCGTTAAAGCTGATAAAATTTGTAACATTTGTTGAATCAAGAGCGATATCACCACCGCCATTGTTTGTGAGAGATACAATTATTTGCCAGGGATGGGCTTGACCAATCGTTACTTCGGACTGTGAGGTACTAATGTAATCAATTGTTAATTGCGCGGGCGATTGGACAGCCACCCCCGTTACACTGTTTTTTTCCACCTGTCCACTGATCATATCGTTTAAATACACTGTGCCCGTAATTGTTACTATTCCCAGGGTTGTCCCTGTTTTGTCAACAGTTATTTTTAAGGTGTCACTTTCACCAGCATGCAACGTATCGCTTCCGCTTATCTGAAATTTAACTGGATGTATCAGCATATATTCATATGAAATATCCATTCCTCCTAATGAAAATTCAACATCGATACTATCCAGCTTTAAATCAGCTCCGCCTGAATTATTAACAACCATATATAAGTACCAATCTCCTTCTTGCCCATTAGTAACGGTCGATTGGCTGGTTGTAAATTCTGTTATTTCCACATCGGACGCTTGCTTTACCCACCAACCATCTAACGAGTCGGACCCAATAACTGTAACAATTTCATCTGAATTTATATCGTGTCCACTAACTTTTCCATCCAGAGAAATTGTATCAATTGATGCACTTGTCCCCACTTTAATTGTATAAGTAAAAATTTCAGAACTGTATCCAACGAGGGTGTCAGAATTTGAGAGATACGGCTCTAAACCGTATTCATTTGTTACATCAATTCCTATATTTTCCGCCCAGAAAGTCAAATTGTCGCTGTCAATTACAACCGAAGCCTCGCCATCGTTTCGGATTGTTGCTTTAACAGTTGTGCTGGTTCCTTGAATAACTGTATCTGCAAATGCTTCTATTTTTTTAATGGATAAAATCGGTAGCGATTGAATTAAAATTTCATCGACCTGGCTTGCAGAATAATCACTTACAGTTAAGCCACTCACTTCTCCAGTTATATAACCGTCAATTGTGATTATATCTTTTGTCGCATTATCTGCAACATCGACGAGAAAAGTTAAGGTAGCCTGGGTATTGCCTAATATTTGAGTGATACCATCAGTTCGATCGATGCCATATTCGCCTGTTACGTTTGCATAGTTTGGCGCTGGTCCGGTAAATTTTAGATCTGTGCCAGCGCTGATTATGGTTATATTTGCCGATCCCACGTTTTCAACAACCATTCTCACAGGTAAATCTAATTGTCCCTGGCTCGCCCGCTCAAAATCAGTATTTACCGATACAATTCTCAAATTTGAAATTATTAGAGTTGTATCTCCTACTGCACTTCCCTTTCCTATACTATTAGCATGAATAAACGCAGTACCTCCCTCTGTCTTGGCATTAATTTGAAATATAATTTTACTTTCAGCATTTGACTTTATCTGATTACCCTGAATATCTGGCTCTTCATCTGGAGTGGTAACGATTCCTAAAGTTGTGCTAACGGTAACGGTAAATAATTCTCCCTCTGAAATAGCATTTCCATCAAAATCAAAAATCGCATCTGATGAAATAATCGAAAATGAATCCGGATATGCAGCAATTAACTTTGGATCGGGATGAAGTATTATTGTACCCACTGGCGCGCCCGGATTAACCGTTATTAACCCGGTTGAAACATTCGGTGCTGTTGCATGTGCTGCGATAATATATCCGGAAACGCGCGCGGTTGTTGGTTTAAAAACAAATTTAAAAGTATCTGTTTCCGAAACAGCTGGCTGTAAACCGCCGCTGCTCGACCAATCGACAGCAGCGGAACCTAAATAACCATTGCCTTCGTCGTAAGCAGCAGCATACAAGACCAAAGAATCATCTGATGTCATCTGCACATCCGTAACAACTTTTCCGTTTCCATCCGCTTCATTCCGGATCAAAATATGATGAATTGATCCAACTGTAAAAATACCGGTAGAATCAATGGCGACCACGTTTACACCATCTGCATAAATTCTCCCACTTGTGTAAGGAGTTGTTGGATTAAAAACCGTAAATGTTCCCTGTTGCGGAGATGGACGATCAATATTGCCTGTCGTGTCCCAATCAGCAACAACATTCCTTACAAAGTTATTCCACTGATCATATCCAGCAGCGTACAATGTTTTTTGATCACCTATATTAAAGGTTAAATCTCCAACCTCAGATCCTAATCCTCCGGCATTATCACGAATTACAATATGATTTACAACACCTGTTTGAACGTTAAACGAATTTGTAAACCCTTTTTTTCCGGATGAAGGATCCGTTGCTGTAATTTTATTATTTTCAGACTGTTGTGTAATATTCATATCGCCTGACCACTGACCAGAGATAAAATTTGGTGTCGAAGTTAGTGAAATTGTTCCTGTCTCATCTGCTAAATTTACATGTGTTGTAAATCCAGTCACAATATTTTCGTTTGCATCGCATGCTTCAATAGCAATCAAAAAATCCTGACCTGCTATCTGGGGACTTGATACATCTGAAATCGTAAAATGATCTAATGTTCCGGGAGTTACATTAAAAGGATTTGATGTACCCTCTTTGTTGCTACCGCTAACATGAATTTGATTGTTTAATTTTGACTTTGTTATTGTAACAAAATCCGTCCATTCCCCATTAACAAAATTACTCGAAGTTCCCGGGCTGATTGAGTTCGAAAGATCGCTAATATTCACCTGCCCGCTAAAAGAAGAAACCGTATTCTCTTCTTTGTCCTTTGCTGTTATTGTGATGGAAAACTGAGAACCAGCAATCTGTGGATTAGAAATATCTTCTATTTTGAAATGATCCAAAGACCCCTCTTCTACATCAAATATGTTCGATGCTCCGGTTTCTGTACCAGCAAATTTGGTAACCGTTATCACATTAGCATCTTGAGGTGAGCTAACCTTAACATCACCTGTCCATTGCCCACCAACAAAATTTCCACTTTCCGTGGGATAGATATTGCCTGAAACATCAGACATAGTTACTTTGCTCTCAAAGCCAATCACAGTGTTATCATAATTGTCTTGAGCAATTACGGTAATTGGAAACCACTCACCTGCTGTTTGGGATGAGATAGTGTTTATATAAAATTTTTCTAAATTACCTGGTTCAACATTAAATAAATTTGATTGATCACTGATTGTTGAATAGGCGGCGGTTATATAATTATCTTTTTGGCTTTTTGTAATATTAACTGCCTGGCTTAATATACCACTGTTAAAACTATTTGATTCTGTATTAAGAGAACCAGAGTGATCTGTTAATATAACTTTTCCCGTAAATGATGTAACAGTATTTCCATTTTGATCCTGCGCTGTAATTCCGATAGTAAATGGAGTTCCTGCTGTGCGGGGACTGGTAATATTATCAAAAACAAAATGGTTTAATAATCCCGGGTTTACATTAAATTTATTTGAGACTCCAAATTTATTCTGTGCTGAAGCCATTATTTCATTGTTGGCGCCTGATCTTTTAATATGAACATCTCCACTCCAATTCCCTGTTGAAAAATTGGGCGTAGATACTGGAAAAATTGTTCCACTAGTATCCGATAATGTCGCTGTACTGGTAAAATCTTCAACTGTGTTGCCATATTGGTCTTTTGCAGTTATCGTAATATTAAAATCATCTCCGGCTGTATGGTTATCAATTGGATCAAATTCAAACGAATCCAGAAAACCATGGATTATTGAAAATGTCGGAGACGTGCCTGAGTCTAATGGTGTATCATCATTTTGCTTTGTTTCAATTGTCACGGTAGTATCAACCGCTGTTTGATTATTTTCCACTACTGCGACCACAACTCCAACCGCAGTGTTTCCGCTAACCGCAGTTCCTGTTCCATCACGAATAATTGTAATTACTCCTCCGGAGCCCGAACAAGAGAAGCCTCCGTTCATTTTTGTGCTGTTGGTTGTTTGAGCAATTATTGCATCTGTAACTTCAAATCCGCTCGGAAAAATAATAATAATTTTACCATCAATGGGAATTCCGCTTGCACCTGTTGTAAAATTAAATGTATAAATTGTTGATACGCCAGCCTCATTGTCATTTATATTCACACTAGTATTCGTCAACGTACCCTGGGCATACGAAACATTTCTAAAAACAATGAGAATTATCACTGTTGCAATTAATGCTCTAAGAAGTCTGATTCTCATGTGCTGCTCTTTCCAAATTATTTAAAAAAACTTAAAAATCACCTTTCGTTAAATTTGCCGATTATTGTGCTTCCTCAATAAATTTTTGTCCATTTTTTTTAATACATCTCTACTCTTTTTTCGGTAATATCTTAACAGTTTCCTGCTTTTGAATTATTTTTTTATTGTTATCATCAAAAACCTCTATCTGGATTGAATAGCTTTCCCCTGCTTCTTCTGGATTGATGACAATGGCAATTTTCACATCTACTTTTTTGTTTGGCTTTATTTCTTCTCCCAATCCAGTCCTCTTTAAAGTCACTACCTGGTTCTCCGTTTTCATTTCAAAGCCGCCATTTATCGAACCCGATCCAGCCACCAGCACTCCAGATAAATCAAATGACAATGGAAATTTTATTTTAATCACTGCTTTAGGTGAAATTGCCTTTGATATTTTAAAATTAATTTGATAGATTGAAGGAGCTTCTGCTTCAGGGTTTTTCACGACAACTTTAATCGTATCTTCCGGAATCGCTAATAAATTATTCACAACAACAAAATATAATAAAAATATCAAAACAACAAAGAAACCCTTAAAAATCTTTGTATCAGAGTTCATTAATGTTTCATATAGATACATTGTTTTTCTCCCAGAGATATATTAATGATTAATTTTCAATCAGTAAGTGATTCCTGTCAAAAAATTTGTACATTTTATTACCAAAATAACAATAACTGTTAATAAATTATATAGAATATGGCAATAAAATCTATTTTAAGCAAAAATTATACCATGTATATAATACAACAACCAAAACTAATGCAGCAAAAGCGAGGGCTGAAGAGTGTTGCCGTTATGCTAACAAGCATATTAAAGAAGGAAAATGTAATCCCAATTACAAACCGAGTTAAATAATATCTATTAAAAAAATTTTAAATAATATTTATAATTTCACACTACTTCAAAATAGCTCTTAATAAAATTAAAAATCCTTTACCATCATTTTCTGCCAGCTTTAAATTTTTTTCGGCTCGTTTATATTCTGGATTTATTTTTAAGGCATTACGAAATTCTTCCAGTCCTTTTAAAAACAAATTTCTACATTGAATTAAATATGCTACTCCCAAATCGTTTCTAATATCTGCATATTCTGGATACTTTTCTGTTGTTTGCTGTAATCGTTTTGCATAATCCTGAACAAATTTATCGTCTTTTCCTTTTCCACCGAACATAAAATTTAAATAGAATTCATTCTCAAGACATTCAACTTCATTTTTTATTACTTGATCTGGTTCTGCGTTTTGCAAGGCTTTAAAAGCATCGCTAAAACTGTTTGCATCTATAAGCTCTAAAGCAGAATTTAGGTATTGTTCTTTAAAATTATGGTCTTTTTCAATTATTGTAATTAATAAATTTTTAACCTGGCTTAATCTTTCAACTTTTGGTGTTAATGTAGTATCTTGCAAATCATCAACGATTGACTTTAAATAAACTAAACTTAAATTAAACAAGGCATCTACATAATCGGGATTTATTTCAATTGCCTTATTAAGTTCTTGAATCGCCTCGCGAAAATCATTCAATAGGAAATAAGTAATACCCAAATTTTTATGTGGATCGGCGTAATTCGCATTTTTCTCAATGCCTTGAATAAACATATTCCGTGCTTCATTAAGCATATTCTTCTTAATATAAACGTACCCCAAATTATTATATACTTCGGTAAAATCCGGGTCAATGTGCAAAGCTCTTTTAAATTCTCCAATTGCTTCATCAAATAGATTTTTTTCAAGGAAAACCATTCCAAGTTTATTATTAGAAACAGCATGCTGAATTGTACGCACCTTTTCTGAAATATAAAATAATAACTCCAACTCTTCACTAATTTCCTTATGTAATCCATTGACAGTCTTTTTTATATCTTGAGCTGGCGTTTCATCAGCAACTTCAACTGCTTTGCTTATGATGACTTTTCCGTTTTCAAAAATATTGGAAACGATTTTTTCACTCGGTTCTAAATATTGCGTCTGAATGTGGAAATTTTTTCCTCCCGTTTGAATATCACCGTTCAATCCGATATTTTCCATCATCACACCTCAAAATGATTAATTCTTAAATTTTTCTATCAATTTATTGTTTACGTTTTCAGGAACAAAACAACTTACTTCTCCCTTAAATCGTGCTACTTCTTTAACAATGGAAGAATTTAAATAAGTATATTTTTCATGCGGCATTAAAAACACCGTAACTAGTTTTTCTGATAACTTTCTGTTAATAAGCGCCATCTGAAATTCAAACTCAAAATCTGAAGTAGCGCGAAGCCCACGAATCACTGCTGTCGCGTGCTTTTTTGAAACATAGTCAACTAAAAGCCCTTGAAAGCTTTCTACTTCAACATTTTTTAAATTGCTTATAGAACCATTAATCAATTCAACTCGTTCATCAATTGTAAAAAGAGGCGTCTTGGATGAATTGTTCGTTATAGCTACAATAACTTTATCAAACAATAAGATAGCCCTTTTTATAATATCAATGTGTCCATTTGTAATAGGATCAAAGGTTCCCGGATATATCCCTAATTTCAACTTGATAACCCTATTTTAATATAAATAGTTACAGTAGAATTCCCCATTTTTTTTTGTTTCTTGATCTTAAGATTATTAAATTCAATCTCATCAACAGAACTTGAGCTATGCTCCAAAACAAACAATCCACCTTTCCTCAAAATTCTACCAGTATCGATTTTTTTAAAAATCTTTTGATAGATTGTATCAGAATAAGGTGGATCAGCAAAAATTAAGCCAAAACTTTTTTCTTTTTTACCTGCTAACCTTAAATATTCAAGAGCATCTTTTCGTATAATCCAACATTTAGATGAATATTTTGTCAATTCAATATTTTTATGAATCAATTTTATTGCTGCGTTCGAGTTATCCACTAACGTTGCAGATTTCGCCCCGCGGCTCAGCGCTTCGATTGATATATTTCCTGAACCCGCAAATAAATCTAAAAAATCGACCTTTAATATCTTATCTCCGATATAATCAAAAATAACCTCTTTTGTTCTATCTGATGTTGGTCGGATTGATTTTCCTTTTGGACCAATTAATACCCTTCCCTTGCACTGACCCGCAATCACTCGCATAAAATACTACCACGTTATTTTGATTCTTTAAATTCATTCCTTATCTATAAGTTTTCACAAACTATCAAATAGTCCGAAATAAAGCAATGTTCATCACAAGATGAATGTAAGGATTAGATAAATCGACATCATTAGCAATCAGGGAAATTTTTTCAAAACCCACGTTAATATTTTCGTTCGCTATTAGCTGAAGAAGATTTGTTGCATTGCCCTTTAAACCAAATGCTCTGAATTTTATTGGCTGAACAATCAATTCCCCCTCATTTTTTTCAACTCCTTTGTCAAATTGTTTTATTGTTAAGCTATATTCCTGGCAAATGGTTATAAGCCATTGATGAAACTCTTCTAAAGTCAAAAACCTTGGTTGCTGAACACTCGCTGGCTCTTCTTCTGGATTTACACTGCCCTTAATTAACGCTTGATAATATTGTCTTCCATTAATGTTTCTGGTGTCCCGGGATAATAACTTAATATCTGCGGAATATAACTTTTGTTGTAATAGCGAACTGACATTATTAATATCATTATTACCTTGTGCTAAAAGTTCGAATAGAAAATTACCGTCACTATATGTAATCATTGTAAAATCAACATTAGTTGGAATTGTGTTTACAATCTGTCCAATTGTATTAATTCCTAATTGAGATTGAACAATTTTCTCTTTTAAGCCAGGCGCAATATACCCTGTTTGTAAAGATGCTTCTTCTCCAGCCGGGGTAATTTTGGTTCCTGATGTTTCATCCTTGGCTTCCGGTTCGGTAAATGATTGGAAGTTTGCTTGGGTTCGGGTTGATTTTTTCTGGGGATTTTTAAATAAAATATAAGCCGTTGCAGCAAGCAAGGCAATAACAATGAAAAATAATATGTATACGCCAGCTTTTGAACCGCCTCTCCTGATAACTTTTGTATAATCCTGGTCCATAACTCCTCCCTTCATATATGAGCTTTGATCAAACCCACTGGTATCTGAGTTATAAGTATCCTGAAAATCTTTGTCATTGTTGTCATCAAATTGAGCCTGGTTATCTCCTATAAGATTTATATCAACCATGACCCCTCCTTGTTATAAAATTATTAGTCTTTTGTTCGTAATGCAGAACCGACACATACCGTAAATGTTTCTGGATGTGAGGATATTCTCTCATCGGTGCTTACTTTCGGCCCAATAAATAAATTACGAAACGGATTTGTCTTTTCTATTCGTACATTAAAATTGTTCTGTAAATTCTCGAGAATATTATCTCGCACAAAATCCCCGTATAAAAATATTCTATTTAAGCATTCAATATTTTCACCTAAATGATGGTCCTGGATAATTCTTTTTAATTCTCGTGAAATAACTCTTGCTATTTCAATATCATCAATTGCTGCTAAATTTTCTTCGTCATTTCCTGATTTAAACACAAAAACTTCCTGTGAAAGAAAGAAATTTTTATCTTTTAAAATGGTGAATTGCAAACCTTTGTTGTCAATTTCTATTAAAGCGATTAACTCTCCTACTCTCAGATCATAATTATTTTCAATTGCTCTTATCGCTGCAAAAACATCTAAATCAATTACATTTAAATGCATTTTGGCGGCAGAAAATAACTTTTTTAATTGCTGAATAATTTTCTCACGTACAGAAACAACTATTATTTCCTTAATAGGCTTTTCATCGGAAGAATTTAATTGCTGAAAATCAACAATGTACTCATCATCATAAGAAAATGAAAATTGTTTAACTTCCCAGTCGACCTGATCTATTAAATCATTTTCTAAAATATTTGAATCTATTGGAAATTTTTTAACAAGGGCAAAAGGACTTTCTAATGTGAAAATTGAATTTTGAGGTTCATTATTGAAAACATTAAAGAGTTCAAAAATTTGCTTACCAATTTCAACAACTTGGGATTCGTTTTGGATAGTTTTTACATCTAAACTTGAATCTAATTTAACCTGAAAGAGCCTGTTTATGCGAAGTTGTCCGGAAGATAATTTTTCAATTTCAACTAATTTAAAATTATTTCGTTTCAAATAGATACCAAAACGAA
>Ga0075123_10000394_pt1 | contig 22950 bp, 20 predicted proteins | sample AntAceMetag02UKX_FD_69808 | JGI IMG/M metagenome (GOLD analysis project Ga0075123, IMG submission 69808) | Saline lake microbial communities from Ace Lake, Antarctica - Antarctic Ace Lake Metagenome 02UKX | ecosystem: Environmental > Aquatic > Non-marine Saline and Alkaline > Saline | place... | reverse complement strand
CAATTAGACACAGCAGAAAAAGAAGCGATCCAGGAAGAAGAAAAAGCAGACAATTTGAACAACGAGATGAAAACTCTTGAAGCGGAATTGGCTGAACAAGAAGCTGAGCTTAAGAGTTTACAAGAGTATCAAAAAGAACTAGAAGCAGGGAAATAGGAGTAAACTATGAAAAGAATTATACTTTTATCATTAATCGCACTGTTAGTATTACCCGTATTAATCCAGGCTAGAGTTACTTATCTTTCTGAAGATGAGTACAAAGATCTTAAGAAAAAAGAAAGATTAGTTTATTGGGAAAACCTTGAAACTTACCTTGCTGAATTACAACAAAGAAAAGCAGATGCAATTGCAAATCAAGAAAAATATTCAACAACTATTGAAGAACTTAATACTAAAATGGTTCCTGTAAAAGAAGAGTATGACAAAGTTCATGCTGAAATTCTTGCATTTCTAGGTGTAACAGAAACTGATTTTGCTTCAATTATGGAAAAGATTAAGTATTTCAATGGAGAGATAACTAATTGGGATGAACTTACAGATAAAGAACTCTGGAAAGCCAAGAAAACTGTTCGTGCTCTTGTTGTTGAATATAATGAATATAGGAATTCTAAATTTGGTAAAGTTCCAGATTTCAGAAGAGATTTCTCTGATCTTGATAATAAAATAGTAAATCTTGAGAATAACTTAGAAGCTGCAAAACCTAAGTACTATGAAGATAATTATACTGTAATCAAGGGAGACTGGCTATCAAAAATAGCTCAATATAGTTTTATTTATGGTGATATGTCTAAATGGCCTATTATCTATAGAGCTAATAGAGATCAAATTAAAGATCCTAACTTGATCTATCCCGACCAAATTATAAAAATACCTCGTGGTCTTCCTTACGAATGGAAAGTTTACAAAGGTGAATGTCTTTGGAAAATTGCCGGCTATCAGGAAGTGTATAATAATACTACAAAATGGCCTCTTATTTACAGAGCAAATAAAGATCAGATTAAAGATCCAGATCTCATTTATCCTAATCAGATCTTTGAAATCCCAAGAGATTAATCTATTTAAATTAAAGAAGCCTCTCTGTTTTTAGAGAGGCTTCTTTTTAATATAACAATTGAAACTCCATAAAATTCACCTTATACTGCTCGCATCAATTATTATTGCACTGTTATATTTTTTTTTCAGTCCTTATCGAATTGTATCCCATACTTATGATTTGAAATTGGGTGAAATAGCAGAAAAAGATATTAATGCACCTTTTGATTTTTATGTTTTTAAAAATAAGGAATCATTAGAAGTTGAACAAAAAGCTGCTGTCTCTAAAGTACAACCTATTTATAAAATATCTGAAAATCTTAAATTTAATGCACAAAAAAATCTGGATTTTGTATTTCAACATTTTATTCTAAATAATGATTTAGAAATTCAGCAAATCAATAGAAAATTAAGACAAAATGGTTATAAATTATCTATTACAAACATTGGTTTATTAATTAATGATAGCAGAAGAATAAGAATCTATAATTTTCTGAGTGAGAAAATTACAAAAATATTTGGTGTTGGGATTTATCCAGATAATTATCGTTATCAAGAAATTAAAATATCCAAATCTAACCGAATTATTAATTATGGAATCAATCGCTTATATTCTTTAGAGGAAGCTAGGAACAAATTGGTTAACTGGCATACAATTCAAGATGAGAAACAATTAATTCGTGAGCTTGCAGATATAATATTAATTGAAAATATTATTGTAGATCAAGAGATGACAGATATTGAAAAAGGAAAAGCGAAAGAAAAGGTGTCATTAACACTAGGAAAAATACAAAAAAATGAACGTATAATTGGAAAGAATCAAAAAGTGACTTCTATTGAATTACTTAAATTGCAATCTCTCTTAAAAACACAAAAAAATCATCACCCAACAAGAGATAATATTCAGTTAGCACTGTCTTCTTCGGGACTATTTCTTCTATCTATGCTTATAATGATTTTCTTTGATTACATTCTTATACTTTTTTTTCCAAGTAACTTTTCATCAATTCCAAGAATGATTATTATACTTAGCAGTATCATATTATCAATAATACTAACAATTTTTGTAAATAATATATTAACAATTCCTTCCCTGCTCATTCCATTTAGTTTATCTGTACTTTTAATTGCCTTGGTATTCAACCCACATATTGGAATTCTATTTAATTTTATAACTCTGATATTTGTTTCAATATTTCTCAATTGGAGTTTTACTAATCCAATGATTTTATGTATAACAACTTTCGGTGGAATTCTTGCCATTAAACACATGAAGAAAAAACAAGAATTCTATCCTATCACAATATATTTACTTATCTCTTTTCTTGCTGTTAATACTGCCGTTTCACTTATCAAATTCGAAAGCATAACAATTTATTTCTGGCATCTTTTGTGGGGAATAATATCCAGTATCACATCAGTTGTCGGATTGATCCTTTTAACTCCATTTGTTGAAAGAAAATTAAATCTTGCTACAAAACAAATATTATTAGAATTACTTGATTTCGATAGTGAATTACTAAAAAAGATGGCAACAGTTGCTCCGGGGACTTATCATCATTCACTCATAGTAGGAAATCTTGCAGAAAGTGCGGCAGAAGCTATTGGAGCAAATCATCTACTTGCGAGAGTTGGTAGTTATTACCACGATATAGGCAAATTAGAAAATCCTCAATTATTTATAGAGAATAATCCTGATGCAACTATTCTTCATGATAAGATGATGGCAACAGAAAGTGCTCTTCTTATTCGTAACCATATTAGTGATGGTTTAGCTTTAGCCAGAAAACATAATCTACCCAAATCTGTTATTGAGATAATTCAACAACACCATGGAACAGGACAAATAAAATATTTTTATAATAAGGCTATTGAAACAAATCTTGATTTTGATGAAGATCAGTTTTATTATGCAGGACCAAAAGCTTTAACAAAAGAATCATCTGTGGTAATGATTGCAGACATAGTCGAATCAACCACAAAATCTTTAGATGACTTCTCTGAGAAAAGAATAAAGAAAGTGTTAGATGATACAATCCACAATCTTATTAATGAAGGACAATTAGATGAATCCCCTCTTACATTAAAAGAACTTGAGAAGATTAAAACATATATGTTACCAATTTTAATGGGTGTTTATAGGAAGCGACTTGAATATCCCGAAAATTAAATCAGTTGTTTTATCAAATAAAACAGCAGAAATTATTGAAAAAGAAATTTTTGAAGAACTTTTTTTGATTGTTCTTAATAATGAATCCAGACCTCCTGATAGTTTTGTGAACCTTGAGCTTACAAATGATGGATCAATAAAACAGCTAAATAAAAAATATTTGGGCAGAGATGAAATTACCGATGTACTCTCATTTATCGCTGATATACCTGGGATTAACTTAATTGGTGATATTATTATTGACACCAATGTTGCTAAAAGCCAAAAGGAAGATAGAATGATTTCAGAAGAGCTTCAGATATTATTTTTGCATGGTCTTTTGCATTGTTTAGGTTATGATCATTTGTCCATAAAAGAGAAGAAGATAATGGATGCAAAAGAAAAAAAATATATTAATTTATTAAATAAGGAGAAAAGTTAAACTTGTGAATATCAGTTTCTCAATCATATCAATTATAGGTTTTCTAATAATTTCTGCTTTTTTTTCAGGATCTGAAACTGCTTTTTTCTCATTAACAAAGATCCAGATAAAAAAAATAGAAAAGAATAATAATCAAAGTTCAAGGCGTATCTTGCGATTACTTAAAAATCCAAGAGAGTTGCTCATAATCATACTTTTAGGAAATACAATTGTAAATGTGGCTGCTGCTTCAACAGCTGCCTACATTGCAATTGAAATTGGCGAAAATTACTTACAGCAATTCCAATCTCTGCTTATAATCATCGAGATTTTTATCATGACGATTTTACTACTGATCTTTGGTGAAATAGCACCCAAATTATTGGCATTCTCATCGCCGGAAAAAACAGCCCGATCTTCCAGCTTAATTTTAGAAATAATCAAGTATTTGTTATGGCCTATTATTAAAATATTAGAACTAATAAGTTCAATCTTTTCTGTTAATAAAAGTAAAGTTGAGCAAACTGACATCACTTCTGAAGATTTTAAAAATCTGATCCAATCAAAAATTACACAGCATTCTTTAGAAGAAAATGAAAAAAGAATTATTACCAGTATCTTCCGGTTTTCTTCCACTGATGCCAAAAATATTATGACACCAAGAGTTGATATTGCTGGAGTTGATACTTCTGAAGGATTACAGAAAATTAAAGATGTGATTATTAGTTCAGGGCATTCTAAGATTCCAATTTATAAAACAAATATCGATAATATTATTGGAATAATTTACGCAAAAGATATCATCTTGAATCCAAAAAAACAATCGATAAGTTCACTTCTTCGTCCGCCACTTTTTGTCACGGAAAATACCAAGATCCAAAATTTGCTAAACAAATTTAAAAAGCGCAAGATACAGATAGCAATAATTGTTGATGAATATGGTGGTACAGAAGGATTAATAACACTTGAAGATATTTTAGAAGAATTAGTAGGTGAGATCCGTGATGAATATGACAATGAAAAACCAAACATAGTAAAACAGAATAATGATATTTTTAGTATAAATGGAATGTACTCTATCTCTGAATTAAATGAGAAATTTATTTTAGATATCGACGAAGATAAATATGATAATCTCGCTGAATTTATCTACGATAATTTCAATAAAGTACCAGAAGAAAATGAGAGCTTTATTTATAAAGATCTTGTAAAATTTACAGTTAAGCGAATTAAAGCTCGAAGAATACAATATATAACATTAGAAGTCATCAATAACAGTAATGAGCAAGAAATTTAAACTAATTGCCATTATATTACTTTTAATTCCTGTTTTTCTTTTAGCAGAAACTTTTGATCTTTCAATTAAGTATCTTGGTTTAAGTGTTGTTAAAGTTTCAATAATAGCTGAAGACTCTACTCTTTCTATAAAAGCAAAATCAACCTTCATTGCCAGTATTGCTTCTAATATGAATAATTCATACAGTTCTGTTTATTCTAACAATTATTTACCTGATACATACAAAAAACAAATTGACCAAGGTGATTATTTTGAGAATAGAATAATTGAATATAACAGGCGAACACTTACAGCAAAAAGAACAAGCAACATTTCCTCTGACCGTAATTGTGAATACTCCATTAATTCCGAAAGCCGGGATTTTTTCTCAGCACTTTTTTATCTTCGCAAAATAATTGACGAACCTTCCGGTGAAATGTGGGTAGATGCCAATAAACTTATCTGGAAAGTAAATTATACCGTTTTGGATAAGGAGAGAATTTCTACAAAATTCGGTAAGATAAATGCAATTAAAGTAGAATTAAATTTCCATAATTATTTGAATGAAGAAAAAGAACGAACTGATATGCTTACAAATAATTTGGTAAACGAAGAAAGGTCACTTCTCTTCTGGTTCTCTGATGATGAACAAAGGCTTCCACTAAAAGCTAAATTCATGATGAAACCTTTTGCCGTTGTTTGGAAATTAAATTCTTACACAGAATAATATTGGTTTAATGAAAAGAAAACATTTTAAAATTGCTTTCTATATTTGGACTGGGATAATATTTACATTAACATCAATCCCAAAATTACAATCACCTATAAATGACACGCTGAATATTGATAAATTAGCTCATTTCACAATTTACATGATATTTGCCTATTTATTCATGAAGATGTTCGATACAGAACAGTACACTCAGAAGCTAAAACTATTATCTATCTTAGCGGTTTTCATCCCTATCTTCGATGAATTACATCAAATACCGATTCCCGGTAGATCCTTTTCTTATTATGATATCCTTGCTGATTTTCTTGGATTTATTACCGTAATCCTCTACTTCAAGATAAAGTTAAAAAGATCTTGATCAATCTTTAATTCTTTTAAGTGAAACTACCAATTCATAATGAAATGGCGGCTTCAACCAGATTTGCTTCTTGAGATATTTCTGAGGATTATCCATGATCTCTTTTTCCGGTACTTCCTCTACCTGATTGTCTTTTGAAACCACCAAATAGATATTTTCACTCTTTTTAATTGTTTTTAACGTTGGCATAAGCTCTCCTACTAATTTATATTTTGGATGTTTTTCAATAAAATCTATAAGTAATTCATTTGTGATCTTACTTCTGTATTCTTTACAATATTTTCTGTCCTCGCAACTTGCAGCACATACAATAATATCTGTATGTTGTTTATTCTTAGGACATACAACAAGATTTATATTAGATCGAATTTGTTTTCTCAATTTTCTCTACACTAATTTATATTTTTTTAAAACTGTATTTAAAATTTCTAAGTTATCATTTTCCATAAAACAAAGTGGTAATCGCAATTCCCGCTCGATTTTCTTCATCAGATGCAAAGCTTCTTTTACCGGAATCGGATTTGTCTCGATAAACAGTGCATTATTTATCTCGATAAGTTCCTGATGAATCTTCAGCGCTTCATTAAATTTATCCTTGGAACATAATTCAACCAGGTCATATACTTTACGAGGAAGAATATTTGCGGTAACAGAGATCACTCCATCTGCGCCACAGGACATAATCGGCAGATTCAACGCATCTTCTCCTGACATCACTGAAAAATCTTTATCGGTATATTTCACAATATGGGAAAGTTGATCAAGATTACCACTTGCCTCTTTAATACCGACAATATTACTAAATTCTTTTGCTAATTTTATTGTTGTTTCTGCCTGAATATTAATACCTGTTCTTCCCGGAACATTATAGATAACGATTGGGATTGTTGTACCTTCAGCCACTGCTTTAAAATACTGGTACAAACCTATCTGAGTTGGTTTATTATAATATGGTGTTATTACTAATGCGTAGTCTACATCCCACTCCTGAGCTTTGATCGTAGCAGAGATTGTATGGTGTAAATTATTCGTTCCAGTTCCCATCATTACCGGAATTCGCCCATTGATCTTTTTAATACTAAACCGCATCAATCTCTCTTTTTCATCACCAGCGATGGTTGGAGATTCTCCCGTTGTACCACATAGAAGAATCCCATCAGTTCTATTTTCTATCTGAAAATCTATTAATCTTTCCAAAGAATTGTAATCTATCTCATTATTTTTAAATGGAGTAACTAATGCAACGTATGAACCTTTTAACATCTATCCTCCTCAAAACTATTAATTATACAAATTATTTCTAATGAAATAACCCGTCAATAAACATTTGCAAATCCACCGGAAATTAAAATCCGATCTGACGCCAAGCCTCATAGATAACAATCGCAACACTATTTGAAAGGTTAATTGATCGAATTTGTGAACTCATTGGAATTGTGATGTTCTGTTTCTCAAATTTTTTCAAAATATCTTCAGGAATTCCTCTCGATTCGGGTCCAAAGATAAAAATATCACCTTTACTATAGTTTAATCCAGTGAATTTTCTATCTGTTTTTGTTGTACAAAAATAGATATTACTATCTGGAAATTCTGTTATAAAATCATCCAGGGAATCGTGAATTTTTATATTAAGCTTATCCCAATAATCTAATCCGGCTCTTTTTACTAATTTATCAGTTAAGAAAAATCTCATTGGTTTGATAATATGAAGCATAGAGTTTGTGCCAACGCAAAGTCGTCCGATATTGCCGGTATTAGCTGGAATTTCAGGCTGATACAGAACAATATGAAAATTTGGATTGTTCAATTCAACATTATGCGTTTCCATTTTGTTATCCATTCATTATATTGCCAGCTGGTTCGTCTGGTCGAAAGTTCATTTGTAAAATCTTTAGTGATTTGCGGTAGTATCTCGTAATCCACAGGAAGCATAACTTTTCTATTAACTGGTTTCATCCACATTTCTTTAGTGATCAATTCTTGAAATTCCTTGGAAAGTAAAAAATCAACGAACTTTTTCGAAAGATATTCTTTCTGAGATGATTTTAAAATTCCAACACCTATTATGAATTTAAATCCACCTTCTTTTGGAATTGTGGACTTGTATTTATTTGTATTATCATGCTGGATATGATAGATAGGAGTTGTTTCCAATCCAACAATCATTGGTGCTTCCCCTGCTAAATAAGCATTATAAGCATCATTCTGATTATCAAAGATACTAAAAACATTTTCCTTAATACTCCGCCAGAAGTGACCGTATCCATTCCTACCAAAAGCCGCTACTGACCAGTAAAGCATAGCTCTTCCTATACTGGAAGTTCTTGGATCCATTAGTATTATCTGATCTTTAAATTTACCATCCTGCATCTCACCAAATGTGATAGGAGGATCTGAGATTATGTAACTATTGTAATTAAAAGCAATATTACTGTAACAAACTGGATTGATCTGATGTTTTTTATCAAAGATGAGATCCTCATGAATATCTAATAAATTATTTGATTCATACTGTAATAAAAGGCTGTCTTCCTCTGCTAGAAACAGTAGCGTATTATCAATTCCAATAAGCACATCAATATCTGTACTGTCTTTCTCCGAAATGGCTTTTTCAAGCATTGAGAGGGCATCGGTAAATTTTGTTATAACAATTTCACATTCAATTATGTCGGTGAAGATTGGGATGATGTTCTCATAAAAATCTTCATTCAGGAAAACATCTACAGCATAAATATTTAATGTTCGAATTTTCTTTGGGATTTCATTTTCATTTTGTTTATTACAGGATAATACTAAAATTATTATAAGAAATGTTATTATCTTTTTCATTAAATTGCTCCAAATAATAAAGCAGCTACAATAAAATCTGTAATAAGGATAAAAATTGAAGAATAAACTACTGTGATGGTTGTTACTCTTCCCACACCTTCTGCTCCACCCTTTGCTTTACTTCCTGCAAAACAACCTACTACTGTAATTATTAATCCAAAGAAGGTCGCTTTCACCATTCCGCCGATAAGATCAGATGGTAGAAAGAAATCACGCATATTCGTGAAGAAGCTGAATGCATTAATATGATATTTGTAAACTGATAATAAAAAGGCAGAAAATATCCCAATGAGGTTGGAAAAAATTGTGAGAACTGGGAACATGACAACACCAGCAATTATACGTGGCATATAAACAAAGTCAACTGGGTCTATAGCCATTGTTTCCAGAGCATCAAGCTGTTCACTAACTTTCATAGTACCAATTTCGGCAGCGATAGATGCACCAACTTTTCCTGCTAATACAAGCCCAGTAAGTACAGGTGCAAGTTCTATCATTGTAGATTTCCCAATAAGAACACCAATTAGACTTACAGGTATATAGCCGTTGGTTTGATAGGAAGCTTGAACAGATGTTACAAGTCCCGTAAATGCAGATGTTACAGCAATAAGTAAAAAAGAATCATAACCGATTCTTTTCATCTGTTTCATTATTTCATTAAATCGTTTTTTTATTTTAGTGAGATGATTAAAAATAGCCACATTAAATAGAACAAATTCACCAATCAAATTAATGAATGTGAATTTATACTTCATATTCATTTAAATCTCTGAAAGCTGTAAATTCTGGTATAAAGCGTAATCTGATCTTCCCAATTGCTCCGTGCCGGTTTTTCCCAATAATTATCTCTGCAATGCCAGGTTCTTTAGTTTCTTCATTATAAACTTCATCACGATAGATGAACATTACAATATCAGCATCCTGCTCAATTGCACCTGATTCTCTGAGATCAGAAAGTTTTGGTCTTTTATCATCTCTGTTTTCAACACCACGATTTAACTGAGATAACGCTATAACAGGAATTCCAATTTCTTTTGCCAGGATTTTAAGATAACGGGAAATTTCTGATATCTCCTGTTGTCTGTTTTCCCTGTTACGGCTGGCAGACATTAATTGCATATAATCAATAATTATTATGTCAAGTCCCTTTAACTCTGCTTTCAAACGTCTGGTTTTTGCTCTAATATCCAAGATCGTGTTCGAACCATTATCATCAATGTAAATTTCTTTTCCGGAAAGAACTTCCGCAGCTCCTGCAATTCGAAGCATTTTCTTCTGATTCATACCGAATCCTTTAAGCATATTATCCATACTAACTTCAGAAGCTGAACTCAGCATCCTCATAAGGACCTCATCACTCTCCATCTCCATCGTGAATATCCCAATTTTTTTATCATATTGTATAGCTGCATTACTTGCTAAATTTAAAGCAAAAGATGTCTTCCCCATTGCTGGTCTAGCAGCAACAATGATAAGCTGCCCGGGGCGTAAACCTCCAAGCTTTCTATCTAGATCTATAAAACCTGTTGGTACTCCCAAAACACTTTTCTTAGACGCAGCTGTTTCTTCAATATTCTTTACAGTTTTAGATATTATTTTATGTATCCACTCAAAAGATTTCCGGTTTGGACGCTCAGCAATATTAAAGATCATCTGCTCTGCTTCATCAACAATATCATCTGTATCTTTATCAGATATATAACACCCTTCAATAATTTTATTGGATGCCTTTATAAGCTGTCTTAACAATGCCTTTTTAAGCACAATATCAACATGATATTCAATGTTTGCACTACTCAAAACAACATCAGATAATTCGTTAATAAAACTTTCACCACCAATTGCTTCAAGCTGTTTACCAATCTTTAATTTATCAATAAGGGTAATAATATCAATTTCAATATTACTCTCAAAAAGGTCACAAATTGTTTTAAAGATAATCTGATGCACTTTACGGTAGAAATGTTCTACATCAAGCATTTCAATTGCTTTAGCAACTGAATAGGTATCTATCATCATTGCAGACAGAACTGCAGCTTCGGCATTTATATCATTTGGCACTTGTCTTTCAATTCTTTTTGACATAATATTTCCTATTAATAATATAATTTTTAATCAATTTTTAATATGGTAGAAATTGTGCAACTTTTTTTTGAAATAATATTATGATAAACGCAGATAAGATTAATTAATTAATGTTAGAAGTAATCTTTCTGTAATTTTTGGAGATCGATCCATGCAAGTTTCTTCCAACTTGGATTTCTCAGTAATGCAGAAGGATGATATGAAACATATGTTTTTATCCCTCTAAAGTTATAGATTTGCTGTCTAAAAGCTGTTAATGTTTGATCAATTTCTAATAATGTAACTGCTGCGACTTTTCCAAGCATCAGAATAAACTCCGGTTGGATTATGGAAATCTGTTCTTCCAGATATGGTAGACAAGCTTTTTTCTCTTCTGGTAACGGATTACGATTACCAGGGGGACGGCATTTCACAATATTAGTGATATACACTTCATCTCGAGAGAGGTTTATAGCACTCAGCATTTTAGTGAGTAATTGTCCAGATCTTCCTACAAATACCTTACCTATTCTATCTTCATCCGCGCCTGGTCCTTCTCCGATTATCAATAGTCTTGCATCTGGATTTCCATTCCCATAACAAAATTTATTACGTCCAGAATGCAAAGCACACTTCGTGCAAGTATGATAATTTTCCTCTAACTCTTTTAATAACTCAGCTTTGTTTATTTGAATTGGAGGTTTAACAAAAATATCTTGAATACCAGATAATTTTAAGCATTCAAGATATTGTTTAATAGCTTTATTATGCAAATGTTTCTCAATAGACTAAGTTACATCTTCATCTTCGTCTTCAACCTCAACAATATAATCTGGAATTACATTTGAAGCAATGTGTTCTAAAGCAGTTGTTGTTACCTTGCCCGTTAATGCTTTTTTAACAGTAAAAGGTAAATTACTAATCCTTTCTGCTTCAAGATTTGCAAGCAACAAGAAGAGATAAGTCATATTATTTTCTTCAAGAAATTTTTCAACAATTCGTAAATCACCGTTCTCGTTCATTTATCCTCCGTAATAATTTTCTATATTAATATATCTTTCAATTTTATTTTCTTCAGCTTTAATTATAATTTTAATATCATTAACAGCCTTTTCAAGATCATCATTTATTACCAAATATTGAAAATCTTTGATCTCTTGAATTTCTTTCTCGGCAGTTTTCATTCTAACTTGAATCACTTCATCTGAGTCAGTTCCTCTGCCATTCAATCTCTTCATCCAAACTTCTCTTGAAGGAGGAAGAATGAAAATAGTTATATAATCAACATCTGAATTCTTGATCTGTTTTGCACCTTGAACATCAATATCCATGATGATATGATTTTTATTTAACACTTTATTTATGTAGTTTTTGGAAGTTCCATACCAAAAGCCATGAACTTTAGCTGACTCAAGAAAATCGCCCGAATTTTTCATTTCCAAAAACTTCTTCTCTGAAATAAAATTATAATCAACTCCGTCATTTTCGTTGATACGAGATTTTCTTGTTGTATAGGAAACAGAGTATTTTATTTCACTGTTTTCTGCTAATATTTTTTTAAAGATCGCAGTTTTCCCACCACCAGAAGGTGAGATAAGAATGATTAAGAATTTTTTTTTGTTTTCTTTGCTCAAAATAATGTACTTAACCTTCTATTAACTTTTTATATTGCTCTGCATTCATAAGATCTTCAAGTTCATCCATGTTGGCTATTTTAACTTTCATGATCCACCCATCTCCAAAAGCATCAGTATTAATCATTTCCGGTGTATTTTCAAGATCTTCATTAATGGCAATAACTTCTCCGCTTATTGGAGAAAGAATATCTTCAACTGCTTTTACTGCTTCAACTGAACCAAAACCTTCTCCCTTAATAATATTATCTCCAATCTCTGGGAGTTCCACGTAAACAATGTCACCAAGTTCATGTTGAGCATGGTCAGTAATGCCCATCACAGCTTCACCACCAATAACTTCTACCCACTCATGGGTTTCAGTATAGAGCAAATTTTCTTTTACCATTATTTCCTCCAGTATTTTTTTGAGTTATGGATTCAAATAGCGTTATTGTGTCAAGTTTTATAGTATGGTGTTATGTACTCAATTATTTATAAATTTTTGTTACTATCAGGAAAGGCAAATTCTTTATTTTTAAATAAATTCAAACAAGTTTCTACCACAATTTCATCATACAATATGCCCTTATGTAAATTAATTTCTGAGAGAGCAAAATCTATACCACGAGAAGGTCTATATGGTCGGTATGACATAATTGCTTCAACTACATCAGCAACAGAAATAATCCGTGCTTCAATAAGAATTTCATTATTTTTTAGTCCCCTCGGATAGCCACTTCCATTTATTCGTTCTTGATGTTGCAAAACTATCTCTGCTACAGGCCATGGAAAACTTATAGTGGATAAAATTTCGAAACCGGCTTGCGGATGGGTTTTAATGAGATTAAATTCTTGATTTGTTAATTTACCCGGTTTACTCAGAATTTCAGTAGGTATATTAATTTTTCCTATATCATGTACAATTGCGGCAATTCTTAATCCATCAACTTGAAATTTTGATAATTTCATTTTTACAGCGATAGCATTTGCAAGTAAGGAAACCCGACGTTGATGTCCAGCAGTGTATGGATCTCTCTTCTCAACTGCTGATACAAGACCATTAACTGTCTCCTCCATTAATTCCTGCAATCGGAGGAAACTATTCTTCAAAGCTGTGATATCAACTGAGACACCCAACATAGCTTCCGAATCATCCTGTAAAATTAGTGGAACTTTTGTCGTTTGGAACCAGATCTTTTTATCATTTTCTAAAGAGATCGATATCTCAGGTATGAGTACTTTCTTCTTCTTCTTGATCACTTCAAGATCATCTTTGATAAGATTATCTAAGTCCTCATTTTTGATCATAGATTGTACAATTAATTCTTTATCCGTTTTCCCTACCATATCTTTGGGTATTGTGTTAAATAACTCAGCAACAGATTTATTGACCATTAAGTATTTTCCATCTTTATCTTTAACAAAGATATTATTGGGAACTGTATCAATAACCTTCAAAAGAAAATTTCTGTTTTTCCAAAAAGCTATTTCCATTTCAGATTTATATAACGCTATTTCAATTGTTGCATGCAATTCTCTATCTTCAAAAGGTTTAATTATATAACCATAAGGAGATGATTTCGCAGCCTGTTTAATGATCTTTTCATCAGCATAAGAAGTAAGAAAAATAACCGGTATACCAAATTTACGGTTAATCTGCTTTGCTGCTTCAATACCATTAATGTTACCTTCAATCATGATATCCATCAGGATCAAGTCAGGTTTAAGTTCCCCGGCTTTTTGAATTGCTTTTTCACCATCGGTTATAATTGCTGGAACATTATAATTGAAATTTATAATTATATTTTTTATGTCTTCTGCAATAATTTTCTCATCTTCAACAATGAGTATAGTTTTTTTCTCCATCTACATTCCTAAATATCGGTTGAATCATGTTTTTCTATATACATATTACTATCGGCTTCGTCTATTATATTATCAATAGTTTTATTCATATCAAAATTCCAAAAAGCACTGCCAATTGAAAAATATACAGGAAAAGGAAGTTTACTTTCTTTATTGAAATCGACCATCGCTTTTCTTAATCTGTTCTTGATAAAATCAACTTCTTCTCCTGTTTGTTGAAGCACGATCAGAAATTCGTCTCCCCCGCTTCGAATTATATAATCTGATTCACGGGCTTGAGATAATATTATCGATGCGGCAAATTTAATAGCCTCATCTCCCATACTGTGACCAAATTTATCATTAATTTTTTTTAGATTATCTATATCAATTACAATGAATCCAATATTATTATTATATCTTTTTGCAAGTTCTGTCTGTTGCTCGATTGTCTGATTATAATAAAGCCTGTTATATACATTAGTAAGCGGATCAATCATTGCTTTTTTTTCTAGACGCTTCTCATAACCTATTCTTTTAAAGGCTTCTTTGGTGTGTTTAAAGAGTATACTTAATATTGATGTAAATTCCTTGTCAAATGCCATCTCATTGCTGGAAACTGCAAGAAAAATCATTTCAGAATTCAATTTGTAGCTTATTACCGAACCAATATTTTTCCATTCAGGTTCTATGTCTTTAAATTCAATATGCCGATTATATATAAATAACTTATCTAAACTGAATGCTTTTCCAACAATACCTTCTGAAATGTGATATTTTGCTTTGAATATTTTCAGTGTTATTTTTGTCAGTAAAACTATTTGGTCTTTTTGTTTTTTGTAAAATGCAAAATTATAAATACCAAATATATTCCGTAATGCACCTTCAGTCACTTTTAAAATGCTTTTATTACTTTTGCAGGTTGTTAATTCAATTACGGGAATATGAAGTTTTTCAATTTTATCTTTTGTCTCTTTCATTGTTTTATCAATCTGGAATTTATATAATGCTATTTCTATGGAGGAAAATAATGCATAATCTCTTATTGGTTTTGTAATATAGCCATAAGGTGCTGTAAGTTTAATTTTATTAATTGTTTTTTTATTGGAATATGAAGCAACATAAATAACAGGAATATTGTATTCTTGTTGAATTTTGTTTGTTATATTTATACCATCAAGACTACCCTCAAGCATTATATCAGCCAAAACGAGGTCAGGTTTACTTTTCTTCACTATTTTTAATGCTGATTTACTTGTTTTTGCTATATCAACTATATTGTAATTAAATTTCTCTAAAGCCTGTTTAATATCATTAGCAAAAATAATATTATCTTCAACAATTAAAATATTGATCTGTTTCTGCATTTCAACTCCGTATATATTTAATTAATGTGTGAATATTAAATATTACAAAATCAAAGATTGCTTATTCTATTTATTACTGCAAGTTTTTTTTAATTTAGTTAAGAATTATATCTTATCCGTTAGTAATAGTATTTTTTATATTATACTTAATAAAATGACAAAACACCATTTTGCTATTTCAATAATAAGTATTTTCTACTTGCAATGGTTTTCCCCTCTACCTTCAATAGATACAAATAAATTCCTGAAGTGAATCCTTTCGCATTCCGCTCAAAGTTGGATCTGCCAGCACTTCCAAAGAAGGTCTTATCCTTCTCTTCATGGTAATCCTTATGATGATCATTCTCTACAAAAAACACTTGGATTAGCAGAAAAGAATATTAAGGATATGGGTAAATTGTTAGATGTTTATGTTGATTTAGGATATCGAAAGCATGATTATACTTGAGATGCAAAAGTTCATATAGTCGTTAGAAGTCACGGTAATCTATCGCGTTTCGAATTTATTACATGAAGCAGCGAAAAAAATATTTGTACTTAGACTATGCAGTTTAAACTGAAATGCTAAATCACTTTTTCAGGCTGAACTACTTATTCTTGTAATAATCATAATGCTTACAATTGAATGATATAGGAGTTTTCGGGGGAAGTTTGAAAGTTCTCTTTCTAGTTTCGAGATAGTTGTTTAGTGATAAAAAAAACAGCCAGCCGGATTTCTCCGGTTGGCTGTAGAATTTAGATTAACTCTCGATTATTTGATCAAGAGCATTTTCTTGATTTGTCGATAACTTTCTGATTGCAGTTTATAGAAATAAACACCTGAAGAAATATCATCTGCATTCCAGATATAAGTATAATCTCCTGCTTCATAGCTTTCGTTTACAACTATTTGACCTTTAACATTAAAGATACTAAAAGTACCGATCTCACCTTCTTTAATATCAAATTCGATTGTTGTTGTCGGATTAAAGGGGTTCGGATATGCAGAGCTTAACATAGTTGCATTCGGTAATTCGACAATATCAGGATTATTAATAGTTAAGTAAACAGGTCCATAAAATTCTGTTGTAAGATCCGTTTCCACACTTTCTAACCAATAGTAATATGTTTGCTCATATTCAACATACGAATCCGTGAAAGTATAATGTTGTTCTTCCATAGTATTGGTTCCAGCAATTATCGAATTGTTGATTTGCAAAGCTGTTTGTAATTCGTTATTAGTATTTCGGTAAACATTATATCCTACCAAAGCGTTTTCGGATTGAGTTATCCAATTTAGTTGTGCAAAATCCTGTGCTGTTTGAATAGCCGTGAATGATGAAAGAGATACTGGTAAAGCTGAATCTGACACAGTAATTATATTCGAATTTGAACTTGTACCAACCACATTATAAGCACGTAAACGATAATAATGATTAACTGCACTCAACACTGTTACAGAATAAGTAGTTACATCTCCTACATCAAGATTTTCGTATCCTGATAAAAATGTAGTGAAGCCAACATCTGTGGCTACATCAAGATAATATCCTGTGGCTATTGTACTTGCATTCCAATTTGCAAAGAATGTTAGGGTTCCATCTGTAATAGCTGCAGTAGCTACTGGAGGATCTGGAATGGAAGGAATCGCTTCATAAACAAAATCATCGATATTCAAGTAACTGTAGTTAGTATCTGCTCCATGTTTGAAAGCTATGTATTCATCCGTAAGAGTATAACATTCATCAAACATAACTGTATATTCCTCATAAACATCCCATACAGTAATCGGTATTGTCTGGAAGGGATGGAAGGTTGTCTCATCTGTAGGATCTGATATTGTACCAATGATCAGATCTTGTGCCCAACCACTTACTCTTGCCATAAACCTGATTTGGTTAGATTTCGAAGTAAGATCACCAAGTTGAGGAGTAATTAACAAGAGATCATCAGCTGCATAATATTTATACATCCTTACATTATTAGGCGCAGAATAAGAACTTGTTGTGCTTGTCTCAACATAGCCAATTGTAGATGCAGAAACTTCTAAATAAGACCAGCAATCCGGCAATTCCGGTGGAGTTTCACTATCAAAATTATTAGAAAAATCGGCAGTATAAGGGATGTAATCTGTGGTGGCATTATCAGTAATTCCAAATGAATATTCACTACTATCATATGACCAGGCTCTATAATAATATGGAGTGTTATCAATTAAGCCTGTATGATCAAAATGCAGATCAGAGCCGTAATAAAGAACAGTTCCACCACCTGTAATTGGATTACCAGCACTATAAGTAGTTCCATTAACAGATACTCCGAAAGTACCATCACTACTCCAAGCTACCAAAACATTATCATTACTTCCATTTTGTGTCCAATCTAAATCAATTTCAGATATTGATGCCACTATAGCAGCAAAGCTGCCAGGATTATCCGGTCCACTAAAAGTTGAAAAAGCTTCAGTGGAAATAGGTAAAATGGCTTCACCATTAGAACTTTCAATAATCCAGTTTGAATTATCACCCAATAATGCTAAATAAGCCGAAAAAGAAGATTCTTGGTGTCGATCTCCATTATAATATCCACCATCAGGACTACCTGTAATGTAATAATTGATAAAGGTTGTTCCAACAGTTAATCCTGTTGCATTAAAATTATCACCTTCATTACCGGCTTCACTCTGAATACCTGCTAGCCATACACCAATATTATTCCCCTCAGGATTTCCTTCAACAGCATAAAACGCATCACCACCAGTTGAAAGTCTCACAGAATCTTCACTATATACTGGAACTGATATTGTGCCAATCGAAGCACCAAACAACGCATTTCCATCGCTATCAGTGTCGGTAAATACTATAATTGTACCTGCACTGATAACAGCACCACCGGTAACCCATTCAATAACACCTTCATCAAAATTTTCAAGACCTGTACCAGCTGCATTGGGTTCATTATCTGTAAGGTAGATAACAGTATTTGCAGGAATATCAGTTAAAGCCACGATACCAAAATCATCATCTCCATCCGCATTCATAGCTGTAAAAGCTATATCTCCTGTTGTTAGAACACCAACATAACTTGTTGAAAATGCTTCGGGACCTGCCCAATTACTGATCTCCCTTGCACCATCATCTGCCTGAACATAAAATTCATAAGCAGTAAATGCGGTTAATCCGGTTACAGAATAAGGGTTTGATGTTATACCTGGATGAGCTTGAACATAAGTTGAAGTGCCGGGAGTAAATCCGGGAAGCCCTACTTCGATATTCCATAATGTTGCACTTCCGTTTTCTGTCCAACCGAGATCTGCTGAAGTTTCAAGAATATTTGTGGCATTAAGAAAAGAAGGTGCAGGACAGGAAACCGGTTCTTGACCTACTATTACATCGTCAAGTGCCAAGATATAATCCCCACCGGAAATCACTTCGATTGCCAAGTAAGCACTTCCTGTATAAGAAGACAGATCGTACGAATATTCTACCCATGACTCTCCAACGTCTGAATTAGTCCCCAAAGTCATAGTGAAGTCACCGATAGCATTTCCACTTGTGGAAAGATTAACATTGAAACTTTCTATACCATTCCAGGCTCTTGCCCAGAATATGAAGGAATCTCCAGATTGAATATACACTTGTGGTGTAATCAGCCAATCATTTCCCCCGTTGCTTGTTGCTAGATAAGTTCCGGTATGAGGAAAACCAGCAGTGCTATAAACATTCCAGGTACTAGTAGTCCAATCTGCTGGAATTACTCCTCCTTCAAACCCTTCATCAATTTGCCATTGGGCAAAAGCCAAACTTGCTGCGAATAACATGATTGTAAAAAACAAAAATAATTTTTTCATAATTTCTCCATAATTTTTTTTTGAGACAGATTAATTAAAATCAAATAAACTACACCTTAGTTACGATAGTAACGAAAAAAAAATTAATAAACAAAATTATCTAATTTCCTTATAAAATTCAATTTCTATGTTTATTAACCATTTTTTAATAACAGTTTTTACTTTCATACAAACCTTAGTTTATTTGTCATACAATCTCCATCTCACCTATGTCTTACCATCTTGAGGATAAATCCTCCAGCGAAGAGAAGGTTTAGCCTATAGAAAAAACACGCTATTTTGCATTCCATTTTATTTCAAAAGTATCATACGTTTTGTTTGGGAAAAATTTCCCCCAGCATTCAACTTATAAAAATAAATACCTGAAGTTGCAGATTTACCGTTCTCATCTTTTCCATCCCACATAACCTGATGTGTGCCTGCATCCAATTTTTCATTCAAGAGCGATTTAACTTTCTGCCCTTTGATGTTATAAATATTAAGAGTAACATACGAGGACGTTTGTGCTATTGAAAAAGAAATCGTGGTTGTTGGATTGAAAGGATTGGGATAATTCTGTTCAAGTACTGTTTTGGGTACTGTTTGCACCACATTATCATTCGTTACAATTTCAACATTGAACCACTCCATTGCCTCAGTAATGATCATTTCGATATCATTACCATCTGTGAATTGGGAAAGATCGAAGCTGGTATAAAAGGATTTATAAATGAGATTATCCAACCAGAGTGCACAAACTCCGTGATAACAATATGCTTGTCCTGAAACTAATGGACCAGGTCCGTCTTCAAACAGAGATGTTGCTTCCGAACTGATTTCAGGATTTATTACTTCATCTGCATACCAACTTGGGCAATCCCTGACATATAAGACATCCGGACTGTTTGCATAAACGGGATACTCCACATTAGCAACACCAATTGGAGAACCTGAAACACCAATAACGCTTCCTTCTTCATAAGCGATAATATCCGGTCCACTCAAGCCATTTGTTCCTCCATAAGGAGGTTGACCATATGTTCCCGTTCCGTAATATCCACCGCGCAGGTAAGCTGTATAGAATTTCTTTGAAGGTTTGTCGTTGGGAAAACCATGCTGAGAATATGCCAAACCATCTGAAGCCATAAAAACGTTCTTGGGGTTTTCATTCGTCCCGTTATCCATAAATTCCATCAAAGCCACAGCCAGTGTATCTTGTTTGGCGTTAACACTGCCAGAATTGGCATAGGTGAAAATTACATCATAGTTTTCGGGAAAACGGTAATCTTCGAATTCATACCAGTTATAAATATCGTAAGAAATCTGGAGATTATTTAAGGCAGCAATATAGACGGGATATTCGATCAATTGCCAATCCTGGTTACCGGGATAGGCAAAAAGCACATTCACCCCGTCGGTTGGCAGAATCTTTATAGTATAAAATTCATCCGGTGCATTATTCGGCAAAGTTCCTCTATTTTGAGCTGGAGAATCGTCAGTAGCAACAAAATAATAATTAATGGTTGTGCTGTTCGGAATTTCAGGTAATTGGTAGGAATAGATATTCGGTTCCACAAAACCAATATGAGCAATGCCTTCCCAGCCGGAGCCAAGATTATAATAAAGTGTATCGGAAAGAATTGAAGACATGTCATTGATTAAGACTGAGAATTCCGAATTATTGTTAAACGTATTCCCCATTTCTTCAAAAACAAAATTGGGAGCACTGTTATCCTCACCAGTATAAAATTTGATGGCAAGTTCATTCTGCAGAATATTGCCGTAAGGTTCGAGACCCAAATATTGACCATTTTCTACCAATTCCCGCAGGTAACATAAACCAATGTCCGCCGTATCATTCTGAATTGCGACAGTTGTACTCTGACCATAGTCATGCGGACAAGTGCTACCGGTTTGACCATTGACCACGTTTTTGTATTGGAAGATCATTTCTCCATTTTCATGGAAAATCACTTCGAAACAGATAGTAGGATCACCTCCGGTTCCGGCATGAAACCTGACATTGTTCCATTCAACTACACAATATCTATTGGGAACCGTACCAAAAGTTTGGAAATAAATATCTCCGATTCCTTGATCTACTTCCAGATCATCCCAAAAAGCAGCAATTAAAGCCGGCATAGCATTATAACCAGGGATTGGGTATACATAATTGAAAACATTCCCGTCGTTTTCCCAGCCATTTGAAGGATAAGGTTCATACCAGTTACTTTCTGCCAAAAGAAATTCACCATTCGTATCAACATAAAAAAAGGAACGTGGAATTCCATAAAATGGAAAATCGAATCCAAATTCAATCGGTTCAGAAAAATTATCATCACCGTGAAACTGATTAACACCATACATTATGGTAGAAGTTCCTGTTCCGCTTATCTCAATCCAATCATACACGGGACCGTTCTCTTCCGTACTATCTATCCATTGATAGCCGAAATCATCCGGTCCGCCGGTTCCGTAATGCTGCACAATTTCGACATCTTCACTGATCGCGTCGTTAGCCGGATTGGCATCACCAGTAAGATTTGTTGTCATTGTTACCTGAAAAATCCCGATTTCATCTGGAATCCACGAATCCTGAAATTCGATCAATTCGCTTACCCCTGATTCTAAAGTTCCTATATGCTGGATAGTATGGTTGTAAACAACTGTAGATTGATCGTCCACGATTTCACAGGTTATAGCGAAATTTGCCGTGATCGCTGTAGTGCCGTAATTTTGGATGTAACCAGCGGGATATATTTCCGAATTCAAAAAAGTATGAGCAGTTGGTACATTGATGGACAGCATCCCGACATCGTTCGGTTCGGGTTGTCCAACTTTCACATCATCAATCAGCAGGCTGTAAGTATCCTGCAACCACTCAATTGCTAGAAAAATTGATTCTCCGGCATAGGGACTTAAATCATAGGTAAATTCTACATAATCATCTTCTATCGCAACGATGCTTTCTAAAGTTATGTCAAAATCATTCATGGCATTCCCGGAAGTAGAAAGTAGAACATTAAAATCCTCTGTGGAAAACCAGGCTCTGGCAAAGAAGCTGAATGAATCCCCATCCTGAATTACTACAGCTGGGGTAACCAGCCAGTCTTCACCATCGTTGTCGTAACATTCCACTGCTGCCATCCAATCTCCCGAATTGGCATAAGCAGAATTTTGATAAGCTATCCATTGAAAATCATCATTATTCACATCGTATATAGTCCAATCTGCTGGAATAATTCCGCCTTCAAAACTTTCATCAAGACTCCACTGTCCCCAAACCATTGTCGTCAGCAGCAACATGATTGCGATCAATAATATACTTTTTCTTTTGTTCATAACTATTCTCCTATTTTTTTATATCTATTTTTGGATTTTCTAATTGAATCTGCCATTCGACACCACCTTTCACTGAACCTCCAATCGAAACATTTTCTCCCCATTTGATG
>Ga0075123_10000384_pt1 | contig 23215 bp, 19 predicted proteins | sample AntAceMetag02UKX_FD_69808 | JGI IMG/M metagenome (GOLD analysis project Ga0075123, IMG submission 69808) | Saline lake microbial communities from Ace Lake, Antarctica - Antarctic Ace Lake Metagenome 02UKX | ecosystem: Environmental > Aquatic > Non-marine Saline and Alkaline > Saline | place... | reverse complement strand
AGCAGTATCAGAAACTTTTCTGCTGAGAACAACTTTTATTATGCCGCCTTTTTCTGTTTTCACTCCATTTTTTAAGCTGCCTTTTTCCCTAAGCTCATCAAGATAACGTCCTATTTGGCGTGCATTCCTACCTTTTTCATCAACACCTTTTTTAAAATTATCTACTTCTTCAATTACAGTAATTGGGATTACAACCGTGTTTTCTTCAAACATGAACATTGCATTTGGATTGTGAATGAGTACGTTTGTATCTAATACAAATATTTTTTTCTTTTTCTTATTTCCCATTTATCCTCCCTTAATTTACACTTTGTTTTTTTATTATTGTTAACTATAAATGTCAAACAAAATTACATTCAAATTCAATTTTAAAAAATATCAGATATTTACCTATATTTTCTATAAAACAATTCAACAAAAAATTCTATCCTTATAAAGCTAGAAAATTCTTGCTTTAAAAGTAGCCAGATTTTTACTGTCATTAATTAAATTAGATTAATTAGGAGATTACCCATGGGAATGCGAAGAAAGGGCAGGGAAGTGGCAGTTCAAACCTTGTACTCGGTAGAATTCTTAGATAATGATATCAGATTATTGCCGGAAGACGGAGCTTTAAAAATTCTTGAAGGAATTGCTTCTGATACAGAAATTTTACCTGATAGTCCGATATTTGAATTTGCTTCGGATCTTGTTCTTAACGTACTTCTCCACATTGATCCTATTGATGAAAAAATTAAGGTTCATTCCATAAACTGGTCTTTCGATAGAATTGCAAAACTTGATCTGAGTATTTTACGTATTGCTGCTTTTGAACTGATCTATACTGAGACAGCTCCTCCTATAATTATGAATGAAGCAATTGAAATTGCAAAAAAATATTGTTCAGAAAGCTCCGGAAAGTTTATTAATGGCGTATTGAACGCTATTGCAAAAGAGAAATAAATTATGGAAAATAAACTAATATGTAGTATTGGCGTAATTGTATATAACGAAGCTGCTAATATTGGGAAATTACTAGATGCTCTGCTAAACCAGAAATCAGATAAAACTAAGATACATGAAATCATTATAGTTTCCAGTGCTTGTACAGATGGAACAGATGAAATTGTTCGAGAATATGAAAGAAATCACGATAATATCAAACTTATCACAGAAGCAGAAAGAGGTGGAAAATCATCAGCGATTAACAAGTTCATAAAAGCTTCAACCTCAGATCTGTTAATCATTGAGAGTGGCGATACGATTCCCGCGATAGATACTGTAGAAAAGATGATAATTCCATTTATGGATGAGAAAATTGGAATGACAGGCGGCAGACCTATACCTGAGAATGATTCGCGAACGTTTATTGGTTATAGCGTTAATTTGCTCTGGAATCTGCATCATGAAATGGCTTTGATTTCTCCTAAACTTGGTGAGATGGTTGCTTTCAGAAAAATATTTGATGCTATCCCACCAGAAAGTGCTGTCGATGAAGCAAGCATCGAAGCCATTATGAAAGATAATGACCTAGAATTGAAATATATTCCTGATGCCATTGTATTTAATAAAGGACCAGAAAATTTAACCGATTTTATAAAACAAAGAAGACGTATTGAAACCGGGCATCTCTGGCTTATGGAAAATAGTGATTATTCTGTTTCTTCCCAAAATAAAGGACTTCTAGTTGATCTTGCACTAAAAGAACTTAATAAAGATAAAGAAAAGATATTCTTCCTATTAGGGACTGCTTTAATTGAGATGATCAGCCGCTTCTTAGGCTGGTATGATTATAAAGTTCGCAAGAAAAACCCATTTAAATGGGATATTGCGAATTCTACTAAGAATTTAAATAAGGAAATTAAATAATAATGTTAGAATTAATTCCACGGATTTTTATTTATAAGTTTTTCCACAAATTTGGTTTTCCAAATATTATGCCAATGAATTATACAGTTAGTCTTTTGTATAAATGTAATTCTCGTTGTAAAACATGTAATATTTGGAAAAAGAAATCGGATGATCTCACAGTTTCAGAATATAAGTTGATCTTTAAGAAACTTGGTAGATCACCATATTGGGTAACACTAAGCGGCGGTGAACCTTTCCTTCGCAAAGATATAGTTGAGATTTGTAAAGAACTATATAAATACTGTAAACCAAAAATCATAAATATTCCCTCGAATGGTTTATTAACTAATACCATTGTGAAAAATGTAAAACTTATCACTAAAATCTGTTCAGGAAGCCAGATAATTATTAATCTCTCTATTGATAATATAGAAGAAAAACACGATGAGATCCGTGGTGTACCTGGTAATTACGTTAAAGTATTGAGTACTTTCAAAAAACTTAAAGCATTAAAAATTAATAACTTAGCAATTGGTATTCATACAGTTATTTCTAAATTAAATGTAAAAGAATTTTCCAGTATTGCAAATAAACTAATTCGTCTCCAACCGGATTCCTATATTACTGAAATCGCAGAACAACGTATTGAATTAGATACAATGGAAAGTGATATTACACCGGATATTATCTCTTATTGTACAGCTATAGATTATCTGATCCATCGAATTAAAAATGGTAATTTTAAAGGAATGAATAAAATCACCCAATCTTTTAGAATCGAGTATTATAATTTAGTTAAGAAGATATTGCGGGATAAAACACAAGTTATCCCATGTTATGCTGGTATAACTTCTGCCCAGATTTCACCTGATGGAGAGATCTGGTCATGTTGCATAAAAGCTGAATCAATGGGTAACTTACGTGATAATGATTATAATTTCAAGAAGATCTGGTTTTCTAAAAATTTAAAGAAAGAGAGGCTTTCAATAAAAAGAAAGGAATGCTATTGTCCGCTTGCGAATGCTTCCTACACAAATATGCTAATGCATTTTCCTACTCTTGTGAGAGTATTTTATAGAAGTTTCATTAAGTGGTGGAGCTAGATGAAAAGTAAGACCAAAAAGAGAATTATTGCCTTTATCATGGCCCTAATAATCATAATGACTGTGGCTTATGTTTTTTACGGTAAGAACTGGCTGGCAGAACAGCAGTACATTCAAAGACAGAAAAACAGTGAATTCCTGAAGAATGAATTAATGCAGAAAATGCTGGATATAGAAAAACAATCTCAAGAAGTGTTTAATGAGATTTTAAATCTATCTTACGATATTGAATTATTTCAAAAACAGAAGATCAAGTTGAAAAAGACTGATGAAAGAATATTTGAAGTAAACTTGGAACAAAAACCATATTTTGATTATAAAAATTTGTACCTGATAAGTTCAAACCAGATTTTTGTACTTAACAAAGACCTGAAAAAAATTAAATGGGATAAACATTTCGAAGAAGAACTTATTAATATTGAACTACTTGATGCAAATAGAATTCTTGTTCTCACAAAACAGAAAAATGCGATTTGTTTAAATAGAGATTCTGGAAAAGAGATATGGATAAAACAACTTAAAACTCTTCCAAAAATTAAAGACAACTCAATATTCCAAATTTCTCTTAATAAGTTCAAACAGCTTGACAGAAGCATTATAGTTATGTATTCAGATAATGAAATTGAATTGATAGAAAATATAACTGGTACATCAATGGTTATTTATCATTCTGAAAATAAAATAGAATATTTAAGCGATTTTGATATTTTAGAAAAGTGTATTTATTTCATTGAAAAAAATAAAATAAGTAAATTAATTTTTGATGTAAAGAGTTAAAAAATGACTATAAAAAAAGAATCTTATAATAATGTAAATTTCTGTCTAAAGTGCGGAAATAAAATGGAACTTCGAGTTGATAAAGAAGGAAAGATACGTCCAAAATGCACAAAATGCAACTGGACATATTACAAAAATCCAATTCCTGCTTCAGCATGTGTTATCTTAAACGATCAAAATAAAGTTGTTATTATCAAACGTAAATTTGAACCTAATGCAGGTGATTGGGCATTACCCAGTGGTTATGTAGAAATTGATCAAACTCCTGCAGAATGTGCTGTTGATGAAATGAAAGAAGAAACAAGCCTTGATGGAGAAGTTATAGTTCAATTGGGTTACGATACAGAATTTTCACCAATATACGAAAAAGTTATCTCATTTGGTTTTTTAATGAAGATAACGGGAGGTAAGCTTCAAGCTGGGGATGACGCAGTCGATGCACGTTATGTCAGCTTTGATGAACTCCCTGATATCGCTTTTCCGTCACATGTGAAGTTTATAGAAATAGCGAAAGCATTATATAGTAAAGAATAAAGGATAAGATTTGCCACAGATAAGTACTGAAATATAATTGGTGAAATCTATAATTAATAATAATTTATTGTCATTCTGAACAGAGACGAAGAATCAGATATAAATCAGAAATAAGTCAGTGGCAAATAATAAGGAAAACATAATGGAAATAAATAAAAGTTACGAACCACAAAAGATAGAAAAGAAATGGTATGAGAATAGTATTAAAAATGGATATTTCACACCAAAGATAGATAAAAATAAAAAGCCATATACAATATTGATTCCACCACCAAATGTTACTGGCATACTTCATATGGGACATGTTCTAAATAACACATTACAGGATGTTATGATACGCTATAAACGCATGACTGGAGTTCCTACACTTTGGATACCAGGTGTAGATCATGCAGGAATTGCAACGCAGAATGTTGTTGAAAAACAATTGGCTAATGAAGGTAAAATCCGTCATGATATTGGCAGAGAAAAACTGGTTAAACGTATTTGGAAATGGAAAGAAGAAAAAGGTGGAAGGATCATCGAACAACTTAAAATGCTGGGCTGTTCTTGTGATTGGACTCGTGAAAGATTTACTATGGATGAAGGACTTTCCGAAGCAGTAAAAGAAGTGTTTATCCAATTATATGAAAAAGGTTTGATCTACAAAGGGAAACGCATTATTAACTGGTGTCCTCGCTGCGTTACAGCTCTGGCAAATGATGAAGTTGATCATGAAAACGAGACTGGAAACCTGTGGAACATGCGCTATCCACTTAAAGAGCCTGTCATCCTGAGCGGAGACGAAGGAGACAAGACAATAGAATATATTACAGTTGCAACCACCAGGCCAGAAACAATGTTAGGAGATACTGCTATTGCTGTTCACCCTGATGATAAAAGATACAAAAACCTAATTGGAAAGAGTGTGATATTACCATTTATAGAACGTGAAATTACAATAATTGCAGATGAATATGTAGAGAAAGACTTTGGTAGCGGATGTGTTAAAATTACTCCGGCTCACGATCCTAATGATTTTGAAATAGGGCAGAGACACAATCTGGAAAAGATCATCGTAATGGATGAACACGGAGTTATGAATGAAAATGCCGGAAAAGAATTTCAAGGACTTTCACGTTTTGAATGCCGCAATAAAATAATTAAAATGCTTGATGACAAAGGATTATTGGGGAAAATAGAACCCCATGAACATACAGTTGGACATTGTTATCGTTGTAATACAGTAATTGAATCATATCTCTCAAATCAGTGGTTCGTAAAAATGGAACCTTTGGCAAAACGGGCGATTGAAGTTGTGAAAAATGGTAAAGTTCAGTTCCAACCAAAACGCTGGATAAAAGTGTATCTGCATTGGATGGAAAATATTCGTGATTGGTGTATTTCACGTCAGATCTGGTGGGGACACAGAATTCCTGCCTATTATTGTGATGAATGCGGAGAGATTGCTGTTGCAAAAGAAACTCCAGTTAAATGTGCAAAATGTGGATGTACAAGTTTTACTCAAGATGAAGATGTGTTGGATACCTGGTTTTCCAGTTGGTTATGGCCTTTCAGTACAATGGGTTGGCCCCAAAAAACAGAGGATCTTGATTATTTTCTTCCTACCAATCTTCTGGTTACAGCTCCGGGCATTATTTATCTTTGGGTTGCACGAATGATAATGGCGACGCTCGAATTCCAAGATAAAATACCGTTTGATACAGTTCTTTTACATGGAATGGTTCTTGATGAGAATGGAACAAAGATGAGTAAATCTTTAGGAAATTCTCCCGATCCTATCCATATTATTGAGGAATACGGTGCAGATGCATTAAGATTCAGTATGATCTTCAATACACCAAAAGGTGCCGATAGTTATTATTCCAACTCAATTCTTGATGTCGGAAGAAATTTTGCCAATAAGATCTGGAATGCTTACCGTTTTATGATGATGAACGTTGAGAAGATCGGTGAAATTCCTGAATCTATCATTTTGAACGGAGCTGAAGGATTAAAACTTGAACTTGCTGATAAATGGATATATAGCAGACTTAATAAAGTTATACAGCTTTCAAAAAAGAATTATGAAGAACTCAGGTTCAATGATACAGCAAATATCTTAATGGATTTCATTTGGAAGGAATTTTGCAGCTGGTATTTGGAGCTTTCTAAAGATAGAATTTACAACAGTGAAGACAAAGAAGGACAGCTTACAGCTAAGTATGTTCTACTTGATGTATTCCAGACTTCTATGCGTTTATTGCAACCAATCATGCCATTTATAACTGAAGAGATCTGGCAGGGAATAAAGAATTATTTCCCACTCAAAGAAGATTCGCTTGTTATTGCTGACTTCCCAGAAGTTAATAAAAATCTTATTAATAAAAAGATCGATTCTGATATGACATTGATACAGGAGACGATTACTGCAATTAGAACATTACGTAAACAAGTTAATCTTGCGCCGAAGATTGAGATCAATATTTCTATTAAAGTTGCTTCTGATGAACAGATAGAGCTTCTAAGGTCATATGAGAATTATTTCCAAAAGCTGGCAAAAGTTTCAAACTTAAAAGCTGATGTTAATTTAGTAAAACCTGCTTCTTCCATTGCGGCAGTTGTACAGAATATGGAAGTATATCTTCCTTTGGAAGGATTGATCGATTTGGATGGTGAAAGAGAGAAATTTACAAAACAGCTTATTAAATTGGAAAAGGAATTGAAAATCATTTCTGGAAAATTGAATAATGTGAAATTTGTTGCCAATGCTCCTGATGAAATTGTTCAAAAAGAGAAAGAAAAGTTTACTGAAATTGAAACGAAAGTAAATAAAATCAGAGAACTTCTAGATGGTTTGAAATAATGGGAATTTGCGAAAACCAATAAAAGTTTCCGCATTATTTGTTGAGGTAAATATTATGAAAACAAAATTCTACTACGTATTTATTATTGTTTTATTTACTTTATCATGTACAAGAGTATCAACATCCCCTACAACTGATTTAATTCAACCTGATTGTCTAACAATATTTCAATCTGCGATAACACAATTCAAGTTAACTTGGATTGATAACAGTATTGATGAAGTTGGATATATGGTTCAAAGAAAATTAGATAATGGAGAATGGAACATAATTGCCCAACTTCCTGAAAATGCTGAATATTATTTAGATGATATATTAATTTCGAGACAGACATTTGATAATGTCTCATATCGAATATGCTCTTATGAAGGTAACAATAACTCAGACTTTGCAGAGGTGGCTACAAATATTGAATTTTCTGCTCCGACAGATCTCGAATTAAACATGATATATTGGTATATTACATGGACGGATAATTCTTTTGGTGAAGAAGGATTTGTTATTGAAAGAAGTATCAATGGTGGAGAGTATATAGAAATAGAAACAACTGTACCAAATCAAAGTGGGACTTTAATATTTGATTTGGATGAATACAATATATATGCATATCGAGTTTATGCATTTGTTGGAGATTTTCATTCTGATTATTCCAATTTAATTCAGTTTACTACAACTCCTGATTATTTTGAAGCAGATTTTGTCGGTACACCACTAACTGGTAGTTCACCTTTGATTGTTCAATTTACGGATATATCAATTGTTTACTTTCCTCAGATCATAACTTGGGAGTGGGATTTTGGCAATGGGCAAACATTGAGTTTAAAAAATCCTAATGCTCTCTATTTAGGTTCAGGTGTTTATACAGTGTCTTTAACAGTTACTAATGAAGACCTTCAGCAGGATACATTAACTAAAGTTGATTATATAACAGTCGATTAATGGAGGGAAAGATGAAAGATGAAGTAAAAGAAGAAAAAATTGAGATTACAATTGAACAGGAAGAAGATTTTACAGGTGATCCCAAAAAGATGAAGTTCTATGGAAAATTACGAAAGAAATTACAAAAATTTGCAACTGATAAAGGTGGAGAGAAGGCTGGTGTCTTTGCTGAATATCTTCTCACATTACCAGATTTCTTTATTTTATTATGCAAATTAGCAATTGATAAGCGCGTTAGCAGTAAACAGAAACTACTGGTTGGAGGAATAATTGCCTATGTAATTTCACCAATTGATATTATACCAGATTTTGTTCCTTTTATTGGTTATGTAGATGATCTTGTACTGGTTGTTTATGGATTGAATATCATCTTGAACGAAGTAGATAAACAAGTTCTCATAGATAATTGGAATGGGGAAGAGGATATTCTAAAACTCCTCCAGAAGGTTACCTATGTTGCAGAAAATTTCCTTGATAAGAATATTCTGAAAAAGATCAAGCATTGGTTCTCAAAAATAAATTAAGAATCCATGAAATTACTCTTAGCAACACGAAATAAAGATAAAGTAATTGAAATTAGAGAAATCTTAAAAGATCTATATATTGAAATTGTTTCAGCTTCTCAGTTTCCAGATATACCGGATGTAATCGAGGATAAAGACACGATAAAAGAAAATTCTATAAAGAAAGCAACTGAATCTGCAGAATATTCCAACTTGCTTACAATTGCCGATGATACCGGTTTATTCGTTGATGCTCTGAACGGGGAACCCGGTGTTTTTGCTGCTCGCTTTGCAGGTGAAGATTGTTCCTACAAAGATAACCGTGTTAAAATGTTAAAAGAGATGAAAGGTAAATCCAACCGTAATGCACAATTTCGTACTGTCTGTGCTCTTGTTTCTCCGGATGGTTTGATAGCGACAACAGAAGGAATTGTTGAAGGAATGATCACAGAAGAAGAATTTGGTGATAACGGCTTCGGTTATGATGCAATTTTTAAAGCTGATGAAATCGGCAGAACTTTTGGAGAAATGACTCAAACAGAAAAAGAGAAAATAAGCCATAGAAGCAGAGCTTTAAAAGAAATGATACCGATAATAAATAATTATATTGAACAAGGAGAGTAACAATGGTAAATCCACAGATCTTTCGAGCGTATGATATCAGAGGTGTTGTTGATAAAGACCTTAATATAGACATTCTTTATCAAATTGGAAAAGCCTATGGAACCTTTATGCGCAGACAGAATTTGAAAACTGTTAGTATTGGTGGTGATGCCCGACTCAGTACGCCAGCATTCAAAAAAGCATTTATAAAAGGAATGCTGGAAACTGGCATAAAAGTGATTGATATAGGGATTGTAGCAACACCTGTGCTCTATTTCTCTATCTGGAAGCTGAAGACTGATGGTGGTGTAATGATCACTGCCAGTCACAATCCTGCTGAATATAATGGCATAAAGATGAATAAAGGATTGCAAAGTGTTTATGGTGAACAGATCCAGGAAATACTTAAACTTATCCAGAACAACGATTTTGAAAACTGCAACGGAACCTTAACACAAAATAATGAAATGGATGAGATCTATAAGGATTACATCTTTGAAGGAATAAAACTGGAACGTCCGGTGAAAGTTATAGTTGATGGTGGAAACGGGATGGGTGGTCCTTATCTTCCTGAAGTATTAAGAAGATTGGGCTGTGAAGTTACTGAAATGTACTGTGAACCGGATGGAACCTTCCCAAATCATCATCCAGATCCAACTGTAGAGAAGTATATGACTAAACTCATCGATGCTGTTAAAAACTCTGATGCGGAAGTTGGTCTTGGTATGGATGGAGATGCAGACAGGATTGGTGTGATCGATGAAAACGGCAAAATGCTGTTCGGTGATCAGATACTGAATATCATTGCCAGAGATTTTTTGAAAACTCATCCTGGTGAAAAGATAATTGGAGATGTAAAGTGCTCTAAGAATTTATTTGATGACATAAAGAAACACGGTGGTGTTCCTATAATGTATAAAACAGGACATGCTAATATCAAGAGTAAAATGTACAGAGATGGGCTTTTAATGAGCGGAGAAATGAGCGGTCATATTTTCCTGAAAGACAGATTCCTGGGATTTGATGATGCTGTTTACGTATGTGCCAGATTTGTTGAGATAATGAGTAAAACCAATATGCCAGTTAGTCAATTTCTAGCTGACCAGCCTAAAATGTACAACACACCTGAGATTCATTATAAGAACACTGATGAAGAGAAATTCAATCTTGTTGCAAAAGTCCGTGATTCTTTCATCGCTGAAGGCTATGATGTGAATGAAATTGATGGGATGCGTATAACGTTTAAGGATGGTTGGGGACTTTGCAGAGCTTCGAATACAACTCCGGTACTGGTTTTACGTTATGAAGCAGAAACTGAAGAACGTTTGCATGAAATTCAAAAATTGATTGAAGACAGAATAGAAAAATTGAAATAAAATTACCTTTGAATTATATTGGGCGTTTCATTTGAATCGCCCATTTTTTATAGGAGCAAAATATGAACTGGAATGATCATGCAAAATATTATGATTGGGAATTTGATCTGATCTGTACAAATCAAAGAGAAGATATTCATATTTGGAAAACCATCTCCAAAGAATTTGAAGATCCAATCCTTGAGCTGTGTTGCGGCTCCGGCAGAATAACTCAAGAACTGATAAAAAATGGACACATTGTTACTGCAATTGATAACTCTAAAGGAATGCTTGATATTCTCAGAGCTAAGAATCTACCGAATTTAGAAATTCTAAATTCAAATATGACAACTTTTAAATTAGATAGGAAATTCAAATTTGCTTTTATTAGTTATTCCTCGTTTCAACAGCTTCTCACATTAGAAGAACAAATAATGTGTCTAAACAATATTCATGATCACTTAGAAGATAGGGGAGTATTGGCAATGGACATCAATCCACGAATATGCGAAGGTGAAGAGATTTTACCAAGAACACAATCATATACTGCCAAATATCAAATCAATAATTCCACTGTTACAATGTACACTTCTCACAGAATTGATATGATCAATCAGATCAAACACTGGAGAGATGAATATCTTGAGATAGATGAGAATGGGGAAGAGCAAAGAACCTATGTTGAAATTTCACTGAAAGAATGCAGTTTGGATTACATGAAACTATTATTTGAAAAATGCGGATTTGAAATCATAAATATTTATGGAGATTTTAATAAAGGTAAAGTTACAGAAAATTCAAATAATTTGATTTATGTGATAAGAAGAAAGTAAATCGAAATTCCGATTTCGAGGAAAATAGAATAAGATTGGAATCTTGTTTTACCTATAACTCAAAGCTCTGTCTTTGAGAAATTCACAAACAGAAAAGAATTTGTCGTTTAAAGCGACGATGCTTTACTTCATAAAGCCATCTTATTATTGCTTAGCAAAGCCAACATTAAATGTTTGTGTTAGTTCACTTAGTTATCAACATTTCTTCTTTCTTTTTGCTCTTTATCACAACTGATACTTCATTCGGAATACAGATAATTGGGAAACGATTACTCCAGCCCTGCTTAACACAATATTGGTTTTTGCAGGTTGATTCATTCATCCTTACTTTCCCATCTTTTATTTCAACAACAATTCCTGCATCAATTTCAATTATTCTATCTTTATTCAAAGGAGCAGAAGTAACAAGTTTATTATGATATCTGATCTCAACCTGTTTTGCAGAAATATCATCTTTGATGAGTACAAGCATAATCACAGCAATTACCAAAAGAAAGAAAATCAAAATAATATCGGCAGATGTGAATATCTTGCGAAGATCACGTATCATTGAAATTCACCGTAAATCTTATGACCGCAGTTTGGGCACTTTCCATTAATAATATTATTTTTCAATGGATAGTCTCTGCGAATTAGCAGATGATCACAATTTGGACAACTTGTATTTCTCTCAGTTACGATGTTTCCAAGATAAACATACTTTAACTTTTTCTCTGCTATTTCTTTTGCCATTTCCAGTTTGGAAACCGAGGTTGGAGGATTTTCCATTTTATAAGTAGGATAATAACGTGAGAAATGAAGAGGAATATTTGGATCAATGTTTGCAACAAAATTTACGAGATCAGTAATTTGTTTTTCAGAATCATTTTCGTCTGTAATAATTAGATTTGTTATCTCAATATGACATTGCTTTGAAGCTGTATTGATTGTTTCCAAAACCGGTTGCAGTGAACCATTACAGATTGTTTTGTAGAATTTATCATCGAAGGCTTTAAGATCGATATTCATGGCATCAATGTAGGGAAGAAGTTCTTTTAAAGGTTCTTGATTGATAAAACCATTTGTTACCATTACGGTTTTTATACCATTCTTTTTTAGAATTTTAGATGAATCAAAGATGAATTCAACACAGGTTATCGGCTCAGTATAAGTAAAAGCAACAAAATTACAATTGTGTGTTCTACATTGTTCAAGTAATTTTTGTGGAGTTATTGTTGTAGTTGGAACTACAAACTGACTTGATTGATAATTCTGACAGAATTTACAAGAGAAATTACATGAGTTTGGACCAATTGAAAGAATACTTTTACCTGGATGAAAATGATATAATGGTTTTTTCTCCATTGGATCGATACTGATTGTAATGGTTTCTCCATAATTTATTGCATAAAGGATGCCATCAATATTCTTGCGTGCTCTGCATATTCCAATATTCCCTGGTGCAATTATACAATTGTGCGGACAAAGATCACATCTGACTTTTTTATTTTTCAATTTAGTGTAAAATAGTGCTTCTTTCATTTATTCAACTCCTCTATAAAATTCATAAATTACATCCTGGCTATATTGCCCCAAACGATAACCTGATCTATTCCAATCTTTTAACGATTGAATAGAATTGAATTTGTAAACTGGACTAATAATAGATTCATTATCCAATCTTACAGGTTTTTCAACTATCCTTATATACAAATCAGATGAATCAGTATCTCCATTTTTTGAAATAATGTGTTCATAAAAATTACGCATCATACCAGCTCTCCAGAATGTGATAACTCTTTCTACTGTAATTGTTCCAACGAGTTCTGAATTTTCTGGAATATCTTTTGTTAAACATCCGAAGTTCTTTTTGAAAAAAGGGATTTGCATGGAAAATCCTTCATCTGCACGTGTATAATCTAACTTAACTTTTCCCAGAAGTTCAGTTATGTTGGAAGGAGCAAAAGAAATACTAAATCCGGTAAATATAACATCTTCAATGTTTTCAAAATAGATTCCTGTCCTGTAGCCTTTCCATAAAATTCCAAGATATACATTGAATCCAAGATCAGATATTCCTACTGGTTCTTCTCTTGTTTGAAGAGTTCCAACTCTCGTTTCAAACTCCAATATTCCATAATTTCTTTTGAAAAATAAATAATTTTCCAAAATATCGAATTCTGATCGTTCAAATAAATCCCAGTGAATTAAAGATGAATGATAACCCAATCCATAATCGGATAAATAATCAAGACACAGAAGTTCTCCATAATAGCCACTCATATCACCTTTGCGAAGGTCTGTTAATCCAGGGACCTGATCCAGTTTGGCAATATTATCGAAATAGGGAAAACGCAGATACCTTATTTTACCAAGTTTCAAACTTGCGCTTATAACTCCAAATTTATTATAATTAAAGCCCATGAATTCTAAATAGAGTTCATCAATATTTGGTTCAATTTTATTGTAAACAGGATGGGAATCTTTATAAATCTCAATTACATTCATTTTCTTATTAGACCGGATCCCGCTATTGAATCTTATTCCAGGATATAAATAGAAAAATGTACGAAGTTGCAAATTTCTTAAATACAAGTGATCATTCCAGAAATGAAAACCGATGGAAGCATTGGATTGACCTAAGAATTTGCCAATTTTTGGAAACCAGAAATTGGATGAAACATCACTTAACAAAGAACCTGCAATTGCAATAAATGAAATAATTATTATGACTTTTTTCATTGTTCCTCTAAAGTAAAGCAATTTAATTAAGGATACTGAAAAATGTAAGATGCTGTTATTCTGAGGAAATCTTCGAAGTAATATCTAAAGAAGAATCTCATTATAAGCAGAGATCCTTCATGAGAACTACGTGAAAGATTCATCAGGATGACAAAACACTCTATTCTATAGAACTTATAACGCAATCAAATTTATACAAACAAGATTGTGTTTTACTTTATATATTCCTCCAAAACCCTAAGATTTATTTTCAAACTATCTGAATTAAGTCCTAAAGTTTGTTTAGCGTTTGACCCAAGTTTTTCCCTAAGATCAAAATTATTAAATAATTTCAATATGTCCTCAGTTAATTTCTTTTTGTCAGATACAATGATACCATTGTTTTCTAAAAGCCTGTCTACTGAGTCACGGCAGGAATGATGATATTTCCCAATAATCGCAGGTGTTCCATAAAAAGCTGGTTCAAGCGGATTGTGTCCACCAAAGTTTAAGAAGCTGCCACCAACAATTGCAATGTCTGAAAAAGCATAGATCATGTTAAGAATTCCCATCTCATCTACAAAAAGAATATCGCCAGGCTCTTCAAGAGTGGAATAAAGATGATAATCATATTCTTTGAATAATCCACATACTTGAGGAATTCTGTGCAAATGACGTGGAACAATGATGACTTTTAAGTTGTTTATTTTCTTTTTAAGGCTTATAAAAACTTCTTTAAAGAACTTTTCTTCTCCCGGACGACTACTTCCCCAAACTATAATGAAGTCGCTCTCAGAATAGCCTAATTCTTTTCTTAAAGTTGTTTTATTAAATTCTGGAAGTTCAATACAGAATTTAAGGTTATGTGCATTTATAACATTAACGAAATTAAACCCGATAAATCTTCGTTCATCCTTCTCAGATTGAGCATTTACGGCATTAATAGCCTTCCAGACGGGTTTCCAAAAAATCCTTAAATTCCTATATTTTGGGAATGAGATATCTGAAATACGGGCATTAACCATAACAATTGGTATTTTACGTTTCTTAGCAACATACAGCATATTTGGCCAGAACTCAGTTTCTACCAGAATTATCAATTCAGGATTAATAGTATCAAAAAATCTTTTCTGGATAAACACAATATCAATTGGAAAAAAGCTTACAACTAATTTAGGACTGATCTTCTTTGCAGCTTCCAATCCTGTCGAAGTCATTGTAGTCATTATAAAATCTTTTTGTGAATATTGTTGTAAAAGTTGATTTATAAGAGGCTTTACAGCGTTTACTTCACCAACCGAGGCAGCATGGATCCAGACACTTTTTTCAAATCCATTTTTCAGGATACCAATTCTTTGCTTTTCTCGCTTATTTTTCAGATGTAATTTTATGATAGGATAACTTAAACCTACAAGAAGCGAAGTAACAAAACGATAAACAAACATATATATTCCTTTTTTAAAGACTATTTCAGATTTAATATATTATAGAACTTTAAAATGAATTTCATCATCTATACTGCTTAAAAGAACTTTAAGCTTATCTGTCAATTTATAAATCTTGCCTTTTCTTTTCCCGATGTAACGGCTGTGTTGCGGATAATATTGGTATTGATCATCATTTAAAGAAGATATGCTAACAATTCCCGTTACGGGATATTTGTCTAATTCAATAATTAAAGCATTTTTGTTAACAGCAATAATAATGGCAGAATACTCCTCACCAATTTTCTTTTTCATAAATATTGTTTTGTTTTTTAGATCAACTTCACGTTCAGATTCATCGGCTATCTGTTCTCTCTCAGTAGCAATTTCGGCAAGTTTAAAAAGATGAGATGATGAAAAAGGAGTTTGTTGAGAATTAAATTTATTCTTTATTTGATGGTGAATGATCAGGTCGGAAATTCTACGGATTGGTGATGTGAAGTGTGTGTAATAACGCATTGCCAGTCCGAAATGCCCTAAGTTTTCTACAGAATATTTAGCTTTTTTCATGTTTCTCAGGATCTTACGATCAAAAACTCTGTGATAGCTTTCATCAGGAAGCTGGTTCAGTAAATTCTGAAGTATAACATTCATATTTTTGTTCATTTGCATTTTTATATTATAACTTGTAATTTCTTCTTTGAGCTTTAACAGTCTTTCTTCATCAGGTTTTTCATGAATTCTGAATATAGTTATACCGGAAGAAAGTTTTTTGGCGATAAACTCATTTGCAACCAGCATAAAATTTTCGATCATTTTGTGGGAATCAGTTTCTTTGCTACGTTCGAGATCGATAACATGACCTTCATCATCAAATACGAAAATCGTTTCAGGGATATTAAGCTTGAGATAACCGCAATTTACTCTATTCTTTGTTAGAGAAGCGGATAATTTGTACATATCTCTAAGGGTTTCAGCAATTTCGGGTTCCAGTTCTTTTTTCTCTTCAAAGAATTCATCGATCTCTTTATAATTAAATCTGGCATTTGAACAGATCACACTTTCATAAACATTTTGCGAAATAATCTTGAAATCATCATTATATCTGGTTTGAACAGTTAATGTAAGCTTATCTTCGAATGGTCGTAAACTGCAGATCATATTAGAAATTTTCTCGGGTAGCATCGGGATTACTTTCTTTGGAAAATAATAACTGTTTCCTCGTTTTGTGGCTTCCTCAAATAACTTACTTTTTGTTCCTACATATTGTGCGACATCAGCAATATGGACATAAAGCGTAAATCCTTTCTCGTTTTTAATTAATGATATCGCATCATCAAAATCTTTAGCAGAAGCAGGATCTATAGTAAATGTAAGCAAATCTCTGAGGTCTTTGCGTTTAATGATCATATCTTCTGAAATATCATCTGATAAAGTACAGAGTTCATCTAATACATTTTGAGGAAATTCCAAAGGTAGGTCGTACTGCTTGATAACACTTAGGATTTCTACATCAGGATTTCCAGCTTTTCCTAGCACCTCTATAATATTACCGGCTGGAATTTTATAATATTTGCGACTTCCCCAATTAGTAACTTCTAAAACAACTTTCTCATTACTTCTAGCAGTGGAAATATCATTTACAGCAAAATTTGTGTGAATCCTTGAATTATCAGGAATAATATAATTTTTTCCATTATATTCTTGAAAAGTACCGATAATTTTTTTATTAGCCCGTTTTACAACCTTAGTAATAATTCCGTATTTCTTGCCGTTACGCTGATAGTTAACTTCTACATCAACAGTATCGTTATGATAGGCAGTTAACGTGTCTTCAGATGAGATGAATATATCTTCCGGCTCTGCTTTTACAAATGCAAAGGATTTATTTCTCGCTAATGTTGTGGCATCAAATATTCCCGTGATGTTTTTAGCGTTTTTTACTTTTACAGCATAATATTTCCGATTCTTCTGGTTGATCTCTTTATCTCTTGATAATTTGAAGAGTGTATCTATAAGATCTTTATATTTATGTTTTCTTAATCCAATAGCTTGCGCTATATCTTTTATTTTAAAATGATTATGTGGACTATCTTGAAGTATTTTATTAATTGTATATGCTAATTTTTTATCGTACATTTAACTATATCTTATTCCCGATCTTTTCTTCCAGAATTTTAAGTAGTTCAATTTTCTCATTTTGTGTTTTTGAGAAACGTAAAGATAATCCACGGAATGGATCTAATCTCCGAGGCATTTTAAATGTGCTCAACATAATTCCCTTTTTATCAATATAATAACAACCGAAATGAGAATATGGTCGTTCAGCTTTGAAAAGCCAGTAATGGACTATTATTCTATTTTCAAAAAGCTCATAAGTTGTAGGAATAAAATAAGTTATTAAGCTCAAAAAAAATATTCCCATTCCAAGATAAAAGAAAAGCGGCATCTTCCAATTAACTACAGTTATTTTCCAAAGCAGCAAACTTATAACGATCAAAAAGGCAATCAATAGGGCAGAGCTTATAGGAAAATCTTTGAATGGATACGAAATCCATTTTAATTTTGGTTCATTATCTGACATTTTGAATTATCTCCCGGCATTTTTCAATCTCTTCTTTAATAAGAATAATATCATCAAAAACCTTTGTAGAATTGAATTTAGAACCAATTGTATTGATCTCTCTGTGCATTTCTTGAAGGATAAAATTCAATTTTTTACCAAGCTCTGATTTCTCTTCCAGAATAATAGAGAACTTATCAATATGATTTTTTAATCTTACGATCTCTTCTGTAACATCAGCCTTTTCAACGTATATTGCAGTTTCTAAGAGCAGCTTTTTATGATCTTCTTCCTTTATAAATTCATTAAGTAAGTCCTCAATATTATTTTTTAATTTAGAATATATTTCTTGTTTATAAATTGGAAATTCTTTTTCAATTCTCATTAAGGCAGAACTCATTTCCGTTAATGAAGTTATGCAGTATTCCTTCATGGAATTGCCTTCTATTACTGCCATCTTTTGATGTGCTGCTATTGCATTATCCAGTGTTGTCATAATGATCTTGCTCATATTATCTTCATCTATCTCAGTTTTTCCTGTTCTTATTATATCTTTTTCAGAAAGCAAATTTGCAAACGGTAGATGTGCATCAGTGTTTATCAGGTCTTTTGCATTTTTGTACAATTCCCAATAAGTTTTTACCATTTCTTCATTCAGCTCCATATCGGGTGCTTTAAGTAAAACAAGATTAATATTTACATCAACTTTTCCACGCACGATTATTTTATTTATCTGTTTCGAAATATCGTCTTCTAAAAAGGAAAGATAATAAGGCTGTTTAATGCGAAGATCCAGGAAGCGGCTATTTACAGACCTTACTTCGATTTCCAGATCAATATTCTCATCTAAGTATTTTGTTCTTCCATATCCGGTCATACTTTTCATAATAACTCCGATTAATAATTTATAATATTCATTTTAAAAAGTGTTTGTATTGTGTCAATTATCTTTAAAAAATGCACAATCTCTCTTTTTAAATATTGAGAAAATTTCTTACGAAATAAGAAATAGAATATACAAATATTCATTAATTGACAATGATAAGAACTAAAAAAAAATGTACTAATAATTTGAAGTGGTTATGAGTATTTCTTGATGGAATTTTATTTCATCCTGCTTGCCAAGCCGAAGCTGGCGAAGGCTGGATGTATTTTGTACTTTGTTTTCTGGATGAAACTTAGCTTATAATGAGATTCTTCGTGAGAGAATTCTCCGAAGATTTCTTCACGAATACAACATTGTTTCATTATGCAGAACCCTTAATCATTTTAAATTATTAAGGAGATTAAATTATGAAAAATATGATATTAATGATTTTAGTTATTATACCAACATTAGTTTTAGCACAAGATTTTGAGGGTTTTGAGACGGGAGATTTTTCTGCCTTTGAATGGCAATTAGGTGGAAATGCAAACTGGTTTGTTACCAGTAGCAGTCCTCATGGTGGGAGTTATTGCGCTCAGGGCGGAGATATAGAAAATAGCCAGACATCAGATCTTGAAGTTACAAGAGATATTACAGATAATGGAACTATCAGCTTTTATTGGAAGGTAAATAGCGAAAGTAATTGGGATTATCTCAAATTTTATATTGATGGAACCCTAATTCAGGATATTTCTGGTTCTGTAAGTTGGACACAAGTTACAGCAAATGTTTCAACAGGGTTACGCACTTTTAAGTGGGAATATTATAAAGATGGAAGTATGACAACAGGAGCAGATACAGGTTGGATCGATGATATTACATTTCCTCCAACAATAATTTATGACAACGATCTTGCCGGTCAGAATATTTCAGGTGCTACTATAACAAATGCCGGTAATACTGAAAATTATGATATTTACATAAAGAATGTTGGTAACAATTCTCAAGATTCATATACTGTAAGATTAATGAAATCAAATGGAGAAGAGCTATCTTCCATTCAGATAAATGCGACGATCGAACCTGACGAAATAGTTGAACATACACTCACTTGGAATGTACCCGCTAATGAACCGCAAGGAATAACCGGAATTTATGGGATAGTGGAATTAGAAGGAGATGAAAATCCTGCAAATGATGCAACTGGAACTTTGCAGGTACAAGTATTTCCACTCGGTGTTATGGAGATTTCTATAGGTAATGGAACGATGACAGATGTACGTAACCCTGTTTGTTTTGAGTATAAGAATAGTCTCTCTGAATGTCTTTATTTTGCTGATGAAATTGGTATATTAGAGGGTTTTATTACTTCGGTAACATATCAGAATAATTTTTCAACTAATCTTTATAACAAACCAACAAATGTTTGGATTGGAGAAACCACTCTCACTAATCTCACCGATATTTGGATACCTGCTACTCAGTTAACTCAAGTTTTTAGTGGAACTGTAAATTATCCTTCCGGACAAAATAATATAACAATAGATTTTGCACAACAATACTATTATCAGGGTAGCAATCTGGTTATTATGGTGCATAGACCAATGGATGAACAAACTTTTGGTTCAACTGATTATTTCTTTCACAGTAGTACACCAGAACATTTGGACAGAACAAAATATGAAAGAGATAATATAGAAATATTAGATCCGTATAACCCTCCTGTGGGATGGGGATATGAAAGTTTCCCAAATATAACAATTTCATTTTTCCAGGGACCAATGGGTAATGTGGAAGGATATGTGATAGATGATAATGGAAATCCCATTAGTGGAGCAGAAGTATTAATCGAAGAGAATCAAATGGTGAATCAAACAGATGATCAAGGCTATTATTTCTTTGGGAACATTGCTGTAGGAAATTATAATTTAGTTGCATCAAAATTCGGTTATTCTCCTCAAACAAATACCGGGGAAGTTTTTGATGGTCAAACTACACAAATTGATTTTGAATTGATACCGTTAGGTTTTATCACAGTTACAGGACATGTGGTTGGGAGTGATTTCCCTGATGTTGGTTTAGATGGAGCTGAAATAAGTATCTCAGGTTTTGCCAATTATGATGTAGTTACTAATGAAAACGGTGATTTTATTGTCGAAGAAATTTATACTAATATTACTTATGAAATTAATATCATTTATAATGGATATGATGCTTATACTGATGAACTGACCGTTGGCTCGGTAAACTTGGATATTGGAATTGTAACACTATCAGAATCGACATTACCACCAGGAAATTTAATTGCTATACAAAATGAAGAAGGAACTTTGGTTGATCTTAATTGGAATTCTCCAGGGCAAGGTGATGGAGAGTTCAGATATGATGATGATCTGCAAGTTTTTCAGATTGGCTTGAGTGATCCAGTTCCAAATGCAGTTTTTGGTTCAATTCATCCTTACATTTCTATTATTAATGAAGTTTCCTGGTATCTTACATCAGAGTTCGTTTATCATACTCAAGTAAAAATTATAATTTTTGCTTTAGATTACTATAATATTCCTGATCGTGATGAAGTCCTGTATATTTCCGGCTTTATACCTAATGTGGACGATGAGTGGAATACTTATGAATTACCCGAAGAAGTTGAAGCCTTTAGTGGTTTCTTTGTGGGAGTGATAACACCAAATCAATATACTTCAATTGGTTTGGATGATGGTGAAGGCGAACCATGGATTTTCCAAAGTGGAACTCAACTAAGTATTGAAAACTGGATGGATGATGACAATGAATGGATCGATATTGGTGATATACACTCAATGTTCCAAAAAAACATGATGATAAGAGCTCTTGGAATTAATCTTGGAAATACAAGCTCACGAAATTTTGTAGAGCACGTTTTGAAAGCTGATTCTTGGAATGATGGCAATAGAGAATTCGAAGGTTATAACGTTTACAGATTTTTTGAATATGAGCAAATGAATCCAGAGAATTGGGATTTAATTGCAACCGCAATAGAAGATTCATTTTATATTGATACAAGTTGGGATGATCTTCCAAACGGTGACTTCCAATTTGCAGTACTGGCATTGCATACGAATGGAATCGAATCAATCCCAGTTTTTTCACAAATTATTTCAAGGACAACTTCTGATATTGAACCTGATGTGGTGGAAATGATAAAAATTGGTTTACATGGGAATTATCCAAATCCCTTTAATCCTTCTACAACTATTTCTTTTTCTTTAACTGCAAAGGATGCTAAGAATGCAAAGTTAGAAATTTATAATTTGAAAGGACAAAAAGTTAAAACATTTACAGATTTCCAAACCACCCAATCTTCAAATCAACAAGTTATCTGGAACGGAGATGATGAAAATGGAAATTCTGTTGCTTCGGGAATATATTTGTATAAATTGAAGTACGGTAGTTATACATCTACAAAGAAAATGATCCTGATGAAATAATAGTCGTTTTTTATAAATTCATAAAAGGAGCTGCTTTCAACGAGCCCCTTTTTTCTTGTCCTACGAAGCTTTCTTTAACTTCGTAGCATCTGCGTAGAAGTTAGCGAAGTATGATTACTTTAATATCTTGACACATTTCTCTAACTTCTCATTTTTCTTCACGGTTACGGATCGGCTTGCTAATAGTCGGCTTCTGAGTTCGCGAAGAAACGATCTCAATTTCTTCTTGCTGTTCTACATGTCGGCTTTTCGAAGAAAAACGATCATGCAAACTTCTTGCTATTCTACAAAACGATTCCACAATAAGATTTGTTTCTAATATTCCCCTCTTGAGAGGGGTGTATTCCTCAGGAATACGGGGTGTGTTATACTTCTTCCTGCCTAACAAAACACATATACTTCGGCTTGTGAGGAACGAACAAACGAAGTCATAAGTATTTTTGATTTATGTAAAGATTACATCGGTTTCAGTTTCACTGTTTCTAAACATTGTTTTTGGATATTTAAAAGATAGTATCGTGTTGTACAATAACCACTAGAAAAAAGTTATTGTACAACAAAAATACCATAACTATAGGTTAGTTATGTACAACAAAAAATTGGACGCAGCGTGCATATGTTAAGTAAAATTCCGCTTCGCTCTCGTTTTACTTAATGGATCCGGTGAAGATTCACCTGTCCGCTCGCTCCGCTTCACTTAACATGCGTATCTGTGTATCGTAATTGAGCAAGCTCAAAACTCAACACTGCATACGCCGGATCCGTTAATCAACATTCCGCTTCGCTCCATGTTGATTAATGGCGGCGTGCCCCTACTAAAAGACTCGCAACCGTATCAAAGCGAAACATCGTTTAACACTACGTCCACGGAAA
>Ga0075123_10000382_pt1 | contig 23325 bp, 14 predicted proteins | sample AntAceMetag02UKX_FD_69808 | JGI IMG/M metagenome (GOLD analysis project Ga0075123, IMG submission 69808) | Saline lake microbial communities from Ace Lake, Antarctica - Antarctic Ace Lake Metagenome 02UKX | ecosystem: Environmental > Aquatic > Non-marine Saline and Alkaline > Saline | place... | reverse complement strand
TATTTATTTTCAATAGGATAATATAAGGATAATAATTAACAAATGCAAATTTTTTATAAGGTTTTATTATATATTTTTCAGTATGTTAAATTAACTATGGACTTTTTACGAGGTCATCAACTTTGTCAAGCATTAATTTTAAGAGTATTAATTTTTTGATCTGTTGAATATTATTATTCAATTTTAGTTGATAAAAACAGACGTCTGAACTCAGCGGATTGCCTTTATCATCTTTACCATCTCAGGCAATAGAATAAAGACCAGCAGGTTTGCTTTCATTAATCAAGGTACATATTTTTTGTCCATTACTTTTAAAAAAGTTTTGTCAATTGATTAATTATTCCCGTTAAGGTCTGGTTTGTAACATTTTAAAATATTACTTTTCAATAGTAAACATGAACATAAATTCTTGAAAAGAGCATGGGGCATAGCGCAAAGTCATGGGACTGGCTAACCAGAATTGTATAACCTACATCTTAAATATCCTAATAACTGAGGCATTATAGTTCTTTAAAAAAAAGTTTTACTTGCTATTTAATATCATAGAGATTATATTATTAATTTATTTTAGTATTTAATCTGGATAAGCCAGAAACAAAAAGTTGGATATCGTTGGAATATTGGATTGAAACCAATTTCCATTATTCCTATTTTATATTCTATAAATCGATTTAATTTTTCCCAGGGATAATTAAACCCCACAGATAAAATAAAATATTTTTATGCAGAATTTAATATTCACTTTAAACGTTGTTGCTCCAGTATTTTTGATAATCATTATTGGCATAATCTTAAAACTGACAAAAGGAATTAATGATAATTTTGTCAATGTATCATCAAAAATCGTATTTAATGTTGCACTGCCAGCGTTTATTTTTTTGAAATTATCAACGGCTGATTTTAATATTGTTTTTAACCCGAAGTTAATTATTTTGGTTTATGTTGGAATTGTTGTTTTTTTTATTTTAATCTGGATTGTTTCAATCCCGCTAACTAAAAATGGCAGAGACCGGGCATCTTTTATTCAAGGGAGTTTCCGAAGTAATTTTGTCATCATTGGATTCGCTATTATATTTAATATGTTTGGCAATAGTGCATTAAGTAAAGCTGCTATTCTGATGGCATTTGTGATGCCCTTGTATAATATTTTAGCTGTGATTGCACTCACTGTTCCGGTAAAGAAGGAAAAACAAATTAGTATTTTAAAAACAATTTATGAAATAATCAGCAATCCTCTATTATTAGCCGTTTTTTTTCGCTGCCGTTTTTCTATTTTAATATTTCTTTGCCTCAACTTTTAACAAAAACTATTGATTATTTAGCAGCTTTAACACTGCCGCTGGCTCTGCTCGGAATTGGTGGTTCTTTGAATTTTGAAAGCATAAAAAAAGATTACAAATTGGCTATTATTGCAACAATGATAAAAATTATTATTTTCCCGGCGACGTTAATATTTTTGTCAATTAAATTTGGATTTACTGGTGAAGACTTAGGTGTTTTGTTTATCCTGTTTGCAACGCCTACCGCCATCGTCAGTTTTGTGATGGCAAAAGCAATGGATTGCAATGCTGAATTAGCCGGCAATATTATCTGTATGACAACGTTAGGTTCTATTGTCGCTGGGGATTTTTTTAATTAAATCATTGGGCTATTTTTAGAAAATTCTGATTGCTTAATAAATGCACGAAAGGACACGGAAATAATTTTAACTTGCTGCTAAATTATTTCGTGTATTCTGTGTGTTTCGTGGGTAAAAAAATGTGAGGTTATTCAAATGAAAAAAAGATTTATGATCCTTTTTGTTTTGTTGCTTATTTATACAGCTTTCGCACAAAGAAATTCAGAATTCCGCACGACATGGGTTGTTAGCTGGGATTTGGTAAGCCAAAATTATAGCGTTGACGCTAATAAAGCCTTATGCAAAAAAATTCTGGATAATCATGTGAAAGCAAATATGAATGCTGTGCTGTGGCATGCCCGGCAAAGCGGAACGGCTTATTATGATTCTAATATTGAACCCTGGGGCAAATATGCGGGATACAAATATCCAGGGTACGATATTTTTAAATATGCTGTGCAACAAGCGCATTTTAAAGGCCTGGAAATACATGCCTGGGTCAATGCTTTCCACTGTTCAAGTACAAAGCCTGGCACACCTGCGGCAGAACATCCTGAATGGGTTTGTACAAATGAGGACGGCGAGTTTATGACCAGCTATCGTTGTCTTTCGCCCGGGATTCCCGCTGTAAGAGAATATTTAACGCAAGTTGCCATGGAGATTGTGAAAAAATACGACATTGACGGAATTCATTTTGATTTTGTCAGATGGAATGAATATGACGAAGATGATATGACACCAGGTTTATTTAAAATAGCTGAAGAACAAATTTTTGACGGTCAGATTTCCGAAGATCGTATTCGAAGATTAAATGCTACTGGAACAAAGCGGTTCATTTATGATGCTGAACATCCTGCTAATGGTGGAATCCCCGATGGGTTCCCACCTGGGATGATTGGCGGAGATGGAGCGTTACTGAATTTGTGAAAATGGTTCACGATTCGATTCAGGCAGTTAAACCCTGGGTAAGGCTTTCTGTCGCTGCGTTGGGCAAATATAAATGGAGTTCATGGCAGGGATACGGCACTGTTTTTCAGGATGCTGCTTTATGGTTTAATGAAGGCTACATTGATCAATTAACGCCCATGCACTATCATTGGCTCAATCCAGAAAGTTTTTATAATATGCTCGCCGGGCCAAATGGCGATAGCAGCATCGACCAATGTTGGGGGAAATATATTCAAAAAGGTATCAATGATGGACGGCTATTCAGTTGTGGGCCTGGCTCTTATCTTCTTTATAAAAATAACTTGTGGGACAATCACGTCAGCATCGTGAATAAAGCCCGTGAAGTACCCTGGGTGGATGGATTTCAATTTTTTAGCTATGCAAGTTGGCGCGATGTAAATTACTGGCAGGAAGCGAAAGAATTAATTTTTCCCAATATAGCAAAAATTCGGGCAACCGGTCTGATAGATAATACTGCTCCCGAAGCACCAACAATAGCGTTGACAAAATTGGATACAACAGTTTACCGCATCAGCGTTTATCCCCAGGAAAGCGGAGAAAATCCTTCCTGGATAATAATTTATCGAAGCAAAGACAGCACACTGAATGTGGATGAAGCACAAATTTTAAACGTCAAATTTACAGATAGAAGTTTTCATTATAATGATTATATTACTGAACGAAGCGGTGGTCATTTCTACTACGGGGTAACCGCGCTGGATCGTTTCTGGAACGAATCTGAACTTTCCACTATTGTTAAGACCGATTCTATTTCTGAGAGATCAATTGTGCCAAATCCCGTAACTTTGCAGTTCGTTAAAAAAGTTGATAATGGTTATTTGATTTCCTGGCTGCCATCAGGCGAGGAAGACAACAAAGGATATCGAATCTATGGGAAAACCGGGACAGGAGATTGGCAGTTATTGCTTGATGAGTTAACTTTAAATGAGACGGCAACAGAAGCGGTCGTCTCTGTGCCGGAAACAGAAACAGGGTGGTTGTTCACTGTGCGCGCTGTCGGATTAGGTCCACAGAGTTTAGAATCAAGTGATCCGGATATTTATGGAGGAAATACCGGGACAGAGCAACGTGTTCTTGTTATTGATGCTTTTGATCGGATAACAGGAAGCTGGAGAGAAGCCACTCATCCATTTGCCCGGCGAGTTTGCCAATCACTCAATCGGCTGAAAATTTCTTATGACTGCGGCAGCAATGAATCTTTTGAAAACAGAAATTTACAGTCATCAGATTATGATGCAATTTTCTGGCTTGCTGGCGACGAATTGACAACTGGCGAAAGTGTGTCTTTTAAAGAGATGTCGCTTTTGGCGAATTATTTAAAGTACGGCGGCAAATTATTAATCTCCGGGAGTGAAATTGGCTACGATCTTGATTATAGCGGAAATTTTCAGGAAAAGAAATTTTTCAATGAATACTTAAAATCAAAATACATTTCAAATGGCAGTAATGGAAATGGCTACCAGATAACAGGAGAAAATAGACGAATATTTTCTGGGTTAACTTTCAATTTCGATGATGGTAATTATGGATTCAATGTGAGGACACCTGATGTTTATGATACGACTAATGGCAGCCTCCCCAGCCTGATTTACATGAACGGCGGTATTGCTGGAACTCAATATGCTGGAACAATCGGAAATGGCAGCGAAACAGCGAAAGTAATAAGTCTTGGTTTTCCATTTGAGGTAATTTACAACGAAACTGAAATTGATTCATTTTTATGCCGCTCTCTTGTTTTTTTTAATTTTTACGGGAGCTCCGGTATTGTAATAAATAAACTTAAACCCAAAAATTTTCAGGTAAGTTATAATTATCCCAATCCGTTTAACAGCAGCACAAATATTGTTTATGAAGTAACAGGCAGTAATAGCACTTATGTTTTTTTGAAAATTTATGATATAAAAGGAAGAGAAGTAAAATTGTTAGTTAATAAAGTCCAAAACCAGGGACGTCAGCAAATTAGATGGGACGGTAAGGGCAAAACAGGGAATAATGTGTCCAGCGGTGTCTATTTTTATATGCTTGAAATTGGTCAATTAAAGGTAATTAAAAAAATGTTGTTAATTCAATAAAGCTAAAAAATACGGCGTTGGCAAAGCCAAAACATCTTTATCAGGCGAGAGAGCTATCGTGTTTTTTGTAAGCAAAATACTGCCACCTTTTTTTTCAGGGATTTGGCATTTGATGGATTAATTCTATATTGACTCAATTTCACTCCACCAGGGATTTTGTGCCGCCAAACTGCGAAATTCCATTCTGGTTACTCCATTAACCATAAACAAATATTTCTGGTAATTACATTAACATAATAAACATATAAAATTAAAAAATTAAGTAAAATTATCAAAAACAAATAATGCATCAGTAATTGGATATGGGAAAGCTGGTACCCACTTGAAAAACTGATTAACATCAATAAAACTATCCATTAAAGTGGACTGCATTTTTAATTTCCTCCCATCATAGAAGTATTACTCTTGAACCATCCTCTCCTCTTTTCTCTTTTTTAATCCATTTAAAATATCTTGTGTTTCATCACGGGAAAGCGCTGTATGGTTTCCCCATTGAACTCCGCTTTTTGCAATTTCGTTTAAAGCGCTATCAGCAATCTCGCCGAATTTTTTGTTATTCATCTCCTTTTGAATGTTAGAAAGAATGCTGCTTACCTTTTTAATATTTTCCTGTGATCTTTGTTTTAAAAAGAAGAACAGCGTTTGGGTAAGTAAACTTACTGCGTCTTCATATTTTTTCAAATCATAATAGGCTATGCCAAGATTGCTGTAGGTCTGTGCCATTCCATCGAGATCACCGATAACATCCATTCTTTCAAGAGCGTTCTGATACGTCTTAACTGCCTCATCAAATTGTCCGAGCGCTTGAAGAGCAATGCCTAAATTCCCAAAAGTTTGTTCGGCACCCTCCCAAGTTTCTGTAATTCCCATGAACTTTATAGATTTCCGATAACAATCAACAGCTTCTTCCCATTCGTTGCTTGCCTGATATACCAGCCCCAGGTTGTTTAATGTTTGTGCAACTGCCTTATTGTTGTCTAATGCTTCTTGCTCTGCCAGCGCTAAAAGAAAAAACTTCCGCGCTTCATCATAATTTTCATTTTTTTGATATATAAAAGCCAAGTTATTGTATGTTTGCCCCAGGCTTTCTCTATCTTTGAAATACTTAAATTTCTCAATAGCCAGTTGAAAATATTTAACCGTCTTATCATTTTCTCCTTTTTCCTGATACACTAACGCCAAATTATTGCTGGTTTGAGCGATTCCTCTCATATCCCTGACTTTTTCCAAACCATCCAGAGTTTTTTGAAAATATTTTATAGCCGAGTCCAACTCTTTTCTGGAATTAGAAATGATCCCTAAATTGCCATAAGTTTGAGCCAATCCTTTTGTATCATCTGATTTTTCAAACCATTTTTCCGCCTGTAAGTAATTTTCAAAAGCGTGGTCAATATTATTATTAGATTTATAAATTTGGGCTACTATTGTGTAAGTACGGGCAACCCCTCTACTGTCACCAATGTTTTTCATCACGTCAATTGACGTTTTATATAATTCAATGCTCTGCTGCCAATCGTTTTTTTTTTGATAAATCAATGCTAAGTTATTCAAACTTTGAATAATTCCAGCTTCATTTCCCATCGCTTTAAATTTATTGTGAGCAAGCCGATACCATTCAACGGCTTCATCAAAGTTTTCCATATTAAAATAGATTAAGCCAAGATTATTATAAAGTGCTGTAATCCAGGCGTCATTATTTTGTAGTCTCGCTATTTCCAACAACTTCTCCCACCATTTGGCTGCGCTTTCGTATGCTTTATTTTTTGCACAAAAAATAGCGAAATGATTTATTTGATCAAATTTAGCAGTCTCAATATTTATTAACAGCAAATCTTCAATCGCATCGAAAATTAATTTTGAATCTTTTAAGCTATCATCACATAACAAAACAAGACTCAAAATAGTATTTTCACTCAGTTTCTTATGTCTAACACTTGATAATAGCAAGGCGGCAGCATCTTTGTAAATGGGAAATTTTTGTTCTTTGTAAAAGGCTATCAGGGTGGAGAGAATATTTTGCACTTCTTCTTCGCTTGCGTCTTCAATCAAATTATCAAAAGCTGTTGAAATTTTATTTTTAGAAAAATAATATTGACTGGTGATGTATTCTCCCAAAATTATTGGCTTAAAAAATAGTGTGTTTTCTTGAACATAAAAATAATTTAAACTTCGTAATTTTGTATAAAACTTGAAATTACTTTTACAAAAGGGATCATTTCGATTCAATCCATTAAGAATCACCGATCGTGAAATCACTGCTATCGCTGCTTTTCCCAGCTTCTCAAGAATATAATTATTAATACTTTTGAATAAACTTTGTTTGTCAGGAATATCCTGCAAAAACGCAAACGCATCAAATCCCAAATCATCCTGACATTGCTGATCAATAAACCCATGTCCAATTGAAAGAACTTCAGGATTTCCATCAGCAATGTTGACTAATATTTGTTTTACATCAGAATTAATCCAGGCTTCTGTATTGAACTCCAACAGATCGCGGATATTTTCCATTTTATTCAAAATAAAAGATTCAGCATGAAGCCGGAAGTCTTTAATTATTTGTAATAGCTCATCTCTATCTCTAACAGCAAGAATGAACTTTTCCCTGACAGGCATCAAGTTGAAGCAAAATTGAACCGCTTGTTTAGGGCTGCGATAGACATCATCAAGAATTATGTATTTAATTGAATTGGGCAGTTCTTTGTATTCTTCTGCGATCTGCTCTGGAGTAATATTTTGTAAATTCCATCTGGCGAAAACGCATTTGTTCCTTTTATTTGATCTCTCAAATTCGTACAAAAGTTTCGTTTTGCCGCTGCCAGCATCCCCTGAAAGCACAACCATTGAATCTTTTTTTTTCTTCGATAGTTGCTTCAGGTGTTTAACCACCTCTATTTCTTTTATATTCTCGCCAATTTTTTGTTTCCGAATTGGCGCCCATTCAAATTTCAACAAATGAGGAAGAATTTCTTCCCTGGCAAAATATCGGGTTGCATTCACAAAAACACCATCTTGTCGCTCGGACTCGGACTGCTTTCTTGTTTTTATAAACGACAAAAGTATAAAAAAAATGGCTAAAAAAATTAAGCTGGCGTCTATTTCGTGAAAAGGTGCAGTACCAGATAAGAATATTTGTGAAATATTATCGAGTGAAATAGTTAGTAAATTCATAAAATCTACGCTGTTATTTTATTATCGAATTACATCAATACTAAAATATAACATTTGAACATAAAAATCAAGAAAATTATGAATTTGTTAAAATAATAAATCAATAATTGACAAATTCATTTTTTTGTCTTATATTTTGGAAGAGATGAATTAGGGATAGGTGGTATTTCTTCCCAAGCTGGACAAGCCAGAATCACGCGAAAAACAACCTCACGCAAAGACGCGAAGCCACAAAGCACAGTCTGTATTTCCTTATAAAAATAAGGTAACTGTACTGGGAATCGCAAAGCGTTATTAGATTGCTTTAATGGATAAATAATTTTAAAATTTTTGTTATCTTTTCGTTTACTTCGTAAACAAAATATTCAATGGAGGAAAAAACATGATTGTTTGTTTAATGAAATTGTTTTATTCTTATTCGATTATTTGTATTTTTTTAATTGCTTTCTTTTTCATTTCAATCCTATACGCCCAATCTCGATATCCTGATTTTTTCCCGGAACAGAACAAATATCTTTCAACAAAACCTTTGGGCGTTAACATTGAGTTCGGAAAAACTGTTTTCAGGCTATTTGCTCCCAACGCTACAAAAGTATCCCTGGTGATCTTCAAAAAACATGAAGACGCCAGTGGACAAGAACACCTAATGAAAAAAGACGAAAATGGAGTTTGGGAATATCAATTGGAAGGGGAACAATATGGGTTGTATTACGCCTATCGCATTGATGGTCCAAAAGATAAAAAAAATATGTTCAATCCATCGCTTTTAATAGCTGATCCCTATTCCAAAGCTGTTGTAACAGAAAATAATTATCGCCATCCGGGGAAAAGTATTATCATAAATACAGATTACGATTGGGAGGGTGACAAATGGATAACAACGCCTATTAAAGATTTGATCATTTACGAAATGCATGTGCGCGATATGACAATTCATCCTTCATCTGCTGTGGAAAAAGCTGGCACCTATTTGGGATTAATTGAAAATAGTAAAATTGGAGGAATGAATTATTTGATCGACCTGGGAGTCAACGCTGTGGAGCTTCTGCCCTGCCAGGATTTTGGAAATATTGAAGCGCCATTCCAAGATCGATCCGCTCCTGTTTACAATACATGGAATCCTTGCGAAAGAAATCATTGGGGGTACATGACATCATATTTTTTCGCGCCTGAATCTTATTACGCTTCGGAAGGAAACATGGAACCGGGAAATTACTGTGGAATTTACGGTCAACAGGTCAAGGAATTTAAGGATATGGTAAAAGGCTTTCACAAAAAAGGAATTGCTGTTTTGATGGATGTGGTTTACAACCACTGTTCACAGTATGATTTAAATCCGTTCAAATATATTGATAAACGATACTATTTCCGGTTGGAAAAAAATGGTGACTTCATGAACAAAAGTTGGTGCGGCAATGATTTTAAAACCGAACGTCCCATGGCTCGAAGGATGATCATTGAAAGCGTAAAATACTGGATGACTGAGTACCACATTGACGGATTTAGGTTTGATTTAGCCTATCTGATGGATGAGGAAACTTGCCAACAAATCATCCATGAAGCCAAGAAAATTAATCCTAATGTTTACATTATCGCTGAACCCTGGGGCGACGGTTATGCGCCGGACTATTTTTCAGAAATCGGCTGGGCTGCCTGGAATGATAAAATAAGGAACGGCGTAAAAGGACAGAACCCGGTTGATAATCTTGGATTCATTTTTGGCAAATGGGAGAAAGAAAATAAACCAGCAAATTTAAGACGATATATTTTGGGTTCAACAATAAAAGATGGTGGTCAGTTTGTAAAATTGGAACATTCAATTAATTATTTAGAATCCCACGACGATTACACGTTTGGTGATTTCGTGCGCATTGGTACTAATGCGGTAAAAGAATCGGATAAAATTAAAGACCTTACAAACCACGTTCGATTGACGCCGGAACAAATGAAAATCAGTAAACTGGGCGCGCTTTTTCTGTTCGTTTCCCAGGGAGCAGTTATGATTGCTGAAGGACAGGAATTTGCCCGCAGTAAAGTCATCGCCAAAACAGATGTTCCGGATTCACTTCAGGGGCAACTTGACCACAATAGCTACAACAAAGACAACGAAACAAACTGGATCAATTACGAGCACAAAGAAATCAATGCCGAATTGTATAACTACTACAAAGGATTGATTGAGCTGCGAAAGAAATACTCGGTTTTAAGAAAAGCGCCGAGAAAAAGTTTTAAATTTTTAGCTTGTAAAAACGAGTTTGGAATTGGTTTCTGGATCGATAAAAAATTGTCCGACGCAGAAAAAGATATTGTTGTTTTGATGAATGGAGATGCAAAAAATTCAGTTCATTTTGAGTTGCCGGATGGTGAATGGTCAATAATCGTAAATGAAGAAAAAGCGGGAACTGACATCATTCAAGCTGGTGTCGTTGGAGAATTGCAATTAGCGCCAACAGCGGGAGTGGTGATGGTAAAATAGAACGTCTGTTGAATAAATTCCAATATCGCGGCATTAATGATGCAACTGTTTTTATGACTGAAACCGAAAATAAATTAATACAAAATTATCAAGGGGCGTTTTTGCAGTTATTAACTTATTATCGAAAAAACAACGACAAAGAAAATTACCGTAGAGTTTGGAGAAGATTTTTAGAAGTATTACCAGAAGAAAGGCTACCGTTTCCGAATGAGAAAGTGAAGGGGGATTTTGAGGGGTGGTTGTATTAGTATCTAAAAAGTTCATTTCTTGTAAAATGTGCAAAAAAAATCACGCAGAGACGCAAAGATTACGCAAAGAAAATAAAAAAAACTTTACAATTTCTTTGCGGCTTCGCGACTTTGCGTTATATTTTTTTTCAGTCGGTTCTGGCTTGTTCAGCTTGGGAGGATAGTAAAAGATTTTATTTTGAATTTGATGGAATAGAATTTAAACATGTTACAGAAGTATCGGATTTAGATTAAATAACTACACTTTATAAACAAGTTTATTTTAATTTATTATCCCTGAAAAAACTAGTTACATTTCTGTCTAATATTTGTTATATTGTACTGCAAATTTTATATGGTTATACATTTTGGAGAAAGTAATATGTTCACTTCAACTGTTTCACCAAAAGGCGCTGTGGTTATCCCAAAAGAAATAAGAAAGAAGTTGATATTATTTGGCTGCCATCAAAAAATGAGCAGCGCAAGATACCATCTTGCGCTACACCTTACTAACTATTCCATTTTCCCAGGATAAGTAGTACCTTCCATTTCCGCAATGAATTTTTCCGCTTCCATGGCGGCTGCTGCACCGGCGCCGGCAGATGTTACTGCCTGGCGGTAGATATTATCTTGCACGTCTCCGGCAGCAAAAACACCGGGAACATTCGTCTTTTGCCTGCTATCAGTAATGATAATACCTGATTCATCAAATTTTATTTTATCCTTAAAAACTTCTGTATTGGGAATGTGACCGATAAAAATAAACACTCCATCCGTTTCAAAAACACTTTCTTGTTTTGTTTTCACATTTTTAAGCTTAACTCCATTAACGCCAGTTGTTCCATCTCCCAACACTTCTGTCACAACTGAATCCCAGATAAAAGCTATTTTTTCATTTTCTTTAGCTCGGCTTTGTAAATGAGCGCCGGCGCGTAACCTGTCTCTGCGATGAATAATAGTAACCCTTGAAGCAAACTTAGTTAAAAACAAAGCTTCTTCCACTGCACTATCGCCGCCGCCGATTACTACTACTTGTTTATCCCTGAAAAAAAAACCATCGCAGGTGGCGCAGTAGGAAACGCCTTTGCCGACATTCTCTGTTTCGCCTGGGACGTTTAATTTCCTCGGATCTGATCCAGTGGCAATAATAACAGTTTTTGCTTCAAATTCCTGTCCCCTGGTCTTTATTTTTAGTGGTTGACTGGAAAAATCAACCGCTACGGCTGTTTCTGAAATTAATTTTGCTCCGAAGCGCTCTGCTTGTTTTTTTAAATTTTGAAAAAGTTCGAAGCCGGGTATCCCTTCTGGGAACCCGGGAAAATTATCAAGTTTATCAGTAATTGTAACCTGTCCGCCCGGAGTGTCACCAGTTAATACGATCGGTTCTAATTTTGCACGCGCTGCATAAATTGCTGCTGTTAATCCAGCAGGCCCTGTTCCGATAATAACCACATTTTCCATAATACATTCCTCTTGTTTTCAAGTCAAGTGCGTCGCACTTATTTTATTCATTTAATACTTTAAAAAAAATGCGAGTGTTAAAAAAAACTCGCATTTATTAATAACGAACTCACATTTTTAGATGCTGCAAAATCAAAAAAGTTTCTTAAAATTTAGTGCTATTTCACCAGTTTGATAATTCGTTTTAATATTTATCGAAATTTGTTTTTGTGATCTTTGATTTATCTTTTTATTGTAGCGGTGAGTTTGCCAGACAGCATCAATCGCACTAAGCAAATGGTTGGCAAATATTCCGCCCAGAACGAAAACCGAACGATTGATTGCTTGATCGCTGGTAATTCGCATATTTTCAAACTTGCGGCGATTTAAATCTTCGTCCCAATTCCAGTAGTAATCTTCAGTTTTATAAATTTTATCAAATTGCCACATTCTCTGTTTGGCGTCGTTATATTCATCAATATCCCGATAGTTGCCAATGTCCACAAAAAACTGGGACGGCTTACCATCGGTCATAGCGTCTGAATGGGTTGCGGCAAAAGCTATCGCGTCTTCTCTTATCCATTTACCATATTTTTTGAATGCAAAATATCCAACCCAGAGCGTAATTTCTGTTATTAAAAATGTTTTAGCCAATGACGTTTTGCCAAGGTATCGCTCTCCTGTACCAGGTAAAATCAGGGACCTGATAAATGCCGTTCCTCTTTTTTTATATTCACCTTGTGCTTGTTTATTGTTAATCAATTCCGACTGTTGTGAAAATTGACTAAAAATATTTTGGCAATTAGCTTCAAGTTCCTGCATCATTTGAGATTTTGCAATTAACATTGGAGAAGCAGCTAAGTAATAATAAGCAGCATCTTGTTTTTCTTCGGCATAACTTTGAATTGCTATTAAAAGTAATAGTAGCAGAATTAAAATGCATTTTTTCAAATTCATAAATATTACCAATTAAACTTTAATGATAAAACCGGTTGCATTCGATTTACGTAATATATTTGTTCAATTCTCATTGAGGTTTTCAACAACCTGTTGTTGTGAATTTTGGCAGTCCAGGCGGCATCAATAGCGCTGAGCAGGTGGTTGATCATGGCGATAGTGGTGCCAGTTCGTGCTATTGAAAACAGGTCGTTGCTTTCTGCGCGCATGTCCATGTAATCATCAGCAATCTTACATTCGTTTTTACGATAATCCATTAAATCGCCATAAGCTAAATCATTACGAGCTCCTTCCCAGCCGGCTACAAACTCCGCATATTTTCCGATCATTTCATAATATTGTTGTGTTTTCTTTTCTTCGTCAAGCAATTCAACCATGTGACCGGCATGAGTAAAACTCTGCTTTTGGTCATCGTACCAACTTCTCCATTTTTCGGGATTCCATAATTCATCGGCATAAGCTTCATATTCATCTCCTTTCTCGTTACCCTTTTTTGTATAAACGGCATAGAAAGTCCAGGCGCTGACCTCAACAAGGAAAAATGCGGCTGCCTTAAAATAGGAATTAACATAAAGTTCTCCCGCACCTGGAATCAAAGCCGAAAACAACAACGCTTTTTTGGGCAGCTTATAACCGGGTAACATTGACAATTGCTGTTCTCTCATCAAAACAATTGTATCCTGTTGTGAATGAGACAGCGGATTGAAATAAGATGTTAACAATTGTGTTCTTTTTGACGACGCCAGATATGAATAACTATTAGCGTTTTTATCAAACAAATCTCCACCGTAGCTATTTGTCCCGATAACAAAAAATAATAAACAAACGCTGAGAGTAAATAGCTTTTTCATAAAAAAACTCCTTTGTTGGTTGTAATTTTTTTTAAAGCGACTTTTTATTTTAGAAAATAATATTACCTTGTTGAAAAGTACCCTCCCGAAGGTTTTATAAAAAAGAAATATCAATATATGGCGGTAGTTATTTTTTAGATATACTATATTTAGTTCCGCCAGAAACCTTCAGGAGGGTTTTCGGGACTAAATCAACAGAATCTAATATGATCGGCAACTTTGCTGGTAAATGTAAATTCTCGATTCAAAAATCAATCAAGATATCCAAAAGTAACCCCGACATAATATCGCCACTCTTTTCCGTAATTCAAATGTACATTATTATATTTTTCTATCTTTGTGAAACTGTCGAGTCCATAAGCAGCATTAAAAAATATTCTCGTTGGAAAATTATAAAAAGAGTACATGTCCAATCTCAATTCAAGACCTGCGTCTCCTTTAAAGTCAGAGAGACGGATTTTATCTTCATCAAAGGCATTGCCATACTCGCAAAAACCGCCTATGTATAATTTATCGAAATAAAAGTGTAGCAGACGCAAATCCATGTGCTTAAAGACAGGAAATCTGTAAGCGGTTCTGCCAATCAGCATTTTTCTTCCTTCAATACTGTAAAATGGGTAACCTCGCAGCCCGATAAGTCCGCCAGCAAAAAAGTTAAAAAATTCATGAACCGGGCGATCAATCCAGCCTCCCTTAATTTGTAGGTTCAAAGCATGATTACCATTATGCCAGATGGAAATATATTCCTTCCAATCTAATTCCAATTTTGCATAATTATATTTATCAAATGATTCTGTCCAAGTGCCATATTTTGTTAATTTGAAATCATTGATGAATTTATTGAATTCCTGGTTATATTGAACAGAAATTTCACGTCCCATCGCCGGATTTATTTCTGAATTTCTGCTCGGTTCAACAGCACGATAATTCCAGACTAATTGAAACGCCCTGCCTATAAAATAATTATAACTGGTAGCCGGAAATTCAAATCCTTTATATTTATACTCAGGCTGTGTTTTTGCGCGATATTGATTATAAATAAATGCAGTTCTCAAATCCTGATTATCGTTTAGCTTAAAATCAAATCCAACATCCACTTCAGTTAGTTGATATCGATAATTAAATTTTGTAAAAATAGTATCAGTCGGCGTTAAAGCCCAATCGTCCATTTCTGAATGATGCCGGGTTTGATGATACATTTCTAAAAAAACAGTTGGGCGAAAAACTCTGTAGTTGACAAATCCAAACAAATCATAATCCATATCACTGTTTATAGCAAATCCACCAAAAATATTGTATTTGTCCAGAACATCACCGGAATAGAAATAAGTTCCTATTTTAGTAGTTCCATAATCAACCATAATCCTCGGCAAAAAACTAATTTTGCCATAAGTTAAATTATACGGATTAGAAGAATATTCTGGTACTTCAGAATCATCATAGTCAATGAATTGCGGAGAAATAGCCTTTGTAAGCGCCGCAGGATTAGGATGATTTCTGGATGCGAGCAATATATTCTTTTCGTAAACAAGATAATTTGAGAGAGATTCATCTACTGGTGACGGCTTTTCAATTTTACCGATGCGGTATCCCTTTGAATTAAAATCGCTGTACAAAAGCTGTCCTTTTTTATTTACAGAGGGCATAAAAGCGCCGCCGGTAACATTGGTCCATTGAGTAGTTTTTTTACTATTTACATTTATAGAATAGATATTATAAATATCAGTGCGATCCCAGCTAAAATACACATCGTCTCCGTTAGATGCAAACACTGGATCGCGGGCATCATTGCCGTCGTCAATTAAAATGCTGTTTGACTTCCCATCTGGAGATAAAATTCCTAATTTACGTCCTTCGCCTTTAGTAAAACAATACACAATTTTGCTGCCATCAGGAGACCACTGCGGTTGAAAAATTTGCTCGCCATTTTTTAGTTGAAGCAAGGCGACCTGTTTTTTTGTCTCTAAATTTAAGGTAACGATATTGTGATTGCCATCCTTTACCGTCACAAAAATAATTTTTTTACCATCAGACGATAAATTAGGATAACGAGCTCGGATATTTTTTGTTAATCGCTTCCCCTTTTTCTTTTTTATGTCGTAAACATAAATATCATTATAATGAGACCCATCGCTATTTGGTTTTGAACGTTTTACGTAATAGATTTTTTCACCGTCCGCTTGCCAGGTAGAAATAGAATTTATCCCGCTTTTGATTCTTTTCGTTTTCCCTGTTTCAAGATCATGAATATATAAAGATGATAGCGATAGATAATCAAATCCCCGGTTGGAAACAAAAGCAAATTTTTTACCATCCGGCGACCAGGCTGGGAATAGATTAGCCAGCCCTTTGCTCTCAATAATTTTTCCCGCTTGAAGATTATTTATTATTCTTTTTGTCCTGAAGGCATACATTTCTTCAAGATAGCTTTTCCATTCCTTATAAAGTTCTTTTTCGCTTTTCCCGGTTACTTTTTTCAAAGCGCCATTAATAGTGATGTGCCAGGGTTTGTGCATTTCTCGAAAAAGTTTACCCAATGTTTCAACCCCATAATTGCTTGCGATATAGCGAACTATCGCCATTCCGTGGTTATAGAGTTTTTCATTACCAAGGCTCGTCTTTCCGAAAACTCCCATTTCTTTAAAAGAGAGCATTTCATTTTCTAAAACCGCTGTTCGGAGAATCATATCCCGGTGTGTGTCCCAATTATCATAATTGAGCGGCGGCAACTGGTACTGTGCAACTCCTTCTGCTAACCAATTGGGCATAACTGTCATAGCTAATGGATAGGACAATATTCTATTTGGAAATCCGTAAAGCACATAAGGATTTTTTTCTGGCTCATAACCCATGTATTGAATGTACAGCGCTGGAATTGTTCTAGTAACTTTTCTGGCAGCGCCCAATGAAATCATGTGAACAAATTCATGCGTGATAACATTGCGCAGCCAATTGTGATTTCCTCGCAGAACAAAATCCATCGGAGAGGCCCAAATCTCGACTTTATTGTCATAATAAAAAGCCGCTCCGTTGGAAAAATCATCATGATCTCTGATAATGAAATGAATTTTACCATCCGGCTCATATTGATAAAGCGCTGTTACAGGACCATAAATCTCCTCGACAATTTTTGCGGTAAGCCTTGCAGTGCGTTCGGTGCCTTCGTGATAATGAATCTGAAAATGTTGTGTGTTGATCGTGTACCAGTCTAATTCCGAATGATTGTATTCTACTAACTGAGCTTGAATATTTGTATTACTTAAAATGCAAAATAAAAAAAATAATGTAAATATTTTAATTTTTTTCAATTCGTTTTACCTTAATTATTTCTGAATCTTGTTATTACAATAACCAGATTTCCTTGCTCATTTTGGTCTAAAATATAACTGTTGTATTTCAATGCCAAAAAACCCAACGTATAGAAACAACCCAACTGATATTAACTATTTTCAGATATTTCATCCGTTGATTTCTCCTTCGGCGAATCAATTAATAATAATCTGCCGAAGGAAGATTGTTTCTATCAGTTGGAAAAAAAAATCGTTATGATTAAAAACAGTTACTTTATTACTGCAATCTTAATAATCGCCACATTTGATTCGCTCTCAGCTACGGCTTTGACTCTTGCTAAATATACACCGCTCTCAATATTCGTAATGTCCCAAATAACTTCATTATCAATTTCGGGAAAGCCAGTGCCGACAAGTTCATCAATTAGTTCACCAGCCATGTCATATATTTTAATGGAAACCTTTGCTTCGTCTCTCAAGTAATAACGAATAGTTGTTGAATTACCCTCTGTAGGATTAGGATAATTATACGTTCTTTTTTCGGGCATTAAATTACCCTGTTTTGGTGGAGTTTGGATTTCGTTCAAATATAATCCATTGTGAAAAGAGTTCAATAAAAACTCTCCCCAAAAAACCTGGTCTTCGGCATAATCAAATTCTATTTGCCAGGCATAACAATAATCGTCACTGGACCGGGCAAACAGGTTAAATTTACCATCATTTGTCAAATCGCCAATTCCGATATTAACGACAATTGAGCCAGAAACAGAAATCGGGAAACCTATCTTTTTTTTACTCAGAATATCAAAAGCCAACAGTTGATTTTTTTCTGAACTAACAATAATTTCCAGTGATCCGTCACCATCAATATCAACAAGCACCGGGTCAGGATAGCGGACTGTGGAGCCGTCCCTGTCATATTCAATCGGGAAATTCGTTAGAGAAATACCTTTGTAATTATATGCAAATATTTTACCACCGCCAATAACAACAACGTCCAAATAGCCGTTTTTATCAATATCAGCTAACGTTGGATTTGATAAAGGACAATTCACCGAAACCGTGCTAAAATCCTGCAGCAGATTGCCATCGCCATCTAAAATTATTACATTCCCTGATTCAGAAGCAAGAATGATTTCTAATGCGCCATCATTATTCACATCAGCAACTGCAGGATAATTAATGTTAGCAAATTCGAAATAATCACGACTCCATTTTATATCTGCACCTTCCTCAAGAAAATGAATTGAACCATTATCAGTTACACCAATTAGTCCCTTTAAATTATTTGCTGAATAGCCAACAAGAGCGCGAATCCCTGATGGGAATGCAATGTTTTTAATAACTCCTTCACTTGAGCCTTGTTGCACGCTTTCTGTTAATAGATATACTTGTCCAGCCGCAGTTCCAATGGCAACCTGTAAGTTATCTTGTGCAGTAGTAAAATCACCTACAACCGGCACTGTTGTGATTGACGTTTGCTCTAATTTAAATTCCATAAAAAGATCAGCGCGACCATTGTTATCAGCATCAACTGATTTCCACACCAGCAGACGACCGCCTTCAGAGCCGGCAATGACTTCTAATTTGCCGTCATTGTCTAAATCGGCAAGCGATGGTGAAAAAATAAATTTATCATTTTCTATTTCCGCAAAAACAGGCAATGGGACAACAGTGGTATCACCATTAATATCAATTTGAAATGTTTCATCATCATTATCGATAAATTTTTCGCCATTTGCCCGCCAGGCAAGAATTTTCCCATCTTCTGTCGCGGCAACAAGTTCGCGCTGCCCGTCTCCGTCCATATCTCCGCTGACTACTGGACTTATTCCTGAATTGTTTCCCAGGTAAACGGGAAAGCCTTGCTGATACTTCTTGATTTGAAGTGAAAAAAACATCACTGAATCGCGTTTGCTAAAATTTGTAATATAAATGCCGGTGTTAGATCCAGAATAGGAACGAGAAGCAGGCATTGTAGTTGGAGTGAATGAAACCGTTTTTGACGAATTAGCATGCTTAGAATCTCCATTTTCGTCCCACCACATATCATAAGCCCCGCCAGATTCGTAACCGGTAATGCCAAAAAAGTTAAAGAAATAACCGATATTTTGGGCGCCATCAGCCTCCACCAGATCTACTCCCCGGTGAAACATATCTGCATTAACACGGTTTTCTTGATAGCGCTGTTCAATGACATCTTCATCGATATGCCAGATCAAAATCCCCGAGCCGGGCAAACCAAAATCGTATTCATCAACTTCTACAACAACTCCTATTCTTTTTTGCCCCGGCGGTAAAATGAGCTCGCCTTCATCATTAAATTCTATTCTTACACCAGCATCATCGCAGCCAATAGCCACGTCCCTGTTTTTCAAAACAGTCCTTTGCCGATTTTCTATTAAAAAATACTCTTTTGCATTGATGGGTACTTTATAAATTTTATTTGAATTTTTAGCCAAACTTGCCGCCACAGACAGCTCTTCCCCTGCCGTAATTACGATCGGTTCTTCCCAGCCGAGAAAAATTTTACTCCATGCACAAGGGTGAACCGGAAGGAGTCCGGAAAAGCTGCCGGATCCCTGATCCATAATTCCAAATCTCCCGATCCCGGGATGCCCGGTATCTGAATCATAAAGGTTAGGTAATCCCAATTGATGACCGAACATGATAACTGCTGTTCCCAGAATTCCAAATTCATTTCCTCCCTGGTTTTCAGTTTCCGGAAGGATCATTCCTTCATTAACATAATGATTGCCTTTATTCACCGGTATTCCTAAAAAATCGGGAGAATTATTACCAACAGACCTTATTAAATCATTTTCATTTAAAAAAACCGAAGGAATATCGCTGGGCGTGGTATCAAAGTCCTGGGTGAATTCTGCGCCAACACCAGCATGAAATACGATGTAAACATCAAATTGAGAAAAATCAATATTGCTGTTAGCATCTGCGGTTTGAATTGCGTCGCGAAACAATTCGCCCAATTTCTGATCTAACTCTTCATCTGTTGTGTTGGGATTATAATATGTCATCGGTTGAGAGAGCGTCCAAACGCTGTCAGCTTGTTGGGGATAAGCAGAAAAATTTCCCAATTGATCCTGAATGTCCAGAATTAACTTTCCATTGGAAACTTTTTGATAGTAATCTTTGAGCGCTCGTAATTGATTGGCAAAATATAAATAGTCATGAGGTGGCGGGTTGATCATTGCGGAATCAGTCACCGAAAGATCAAAGCAACCGTTACCGGTTGTACTGCGGTCATTATCACGTTGAAATTGTACCCGAATCGCCATCACTTTTAAAGTATCTGGCAATTCTGCAAAAAAAGCAGACGGATTTAGTCCTGAATTTTGTATCGATTCGGTTTTTGCCGAATTGTATGAACAAACAAACCGAGAGGAAATATTGCTTTTATAATATTGAGGAGCCTTTGTTTTTTTTTCAGCGAAGCTGGGGTAAACAACCAAAAGACAAGCTATAATCGAGAATACAATTCTTTTCAAGAACATCGTTCAATTTCTAAAATTGGTGAATTATTAAAATCCGCAAGTGGAAATTGCTTGCGGATTTATATTTAAGTGAATTATTTTAATTTTTCAGTATGCAGGGTCTGGTCTCTTAAAAACGGTATTTATGACAAGGTTGTTATTTCGTAAAACTTAACCAGCAAAATGATTAAAAAAAATTGTTAGTTAATAATTTGCAAAGGTTTTAATTATTTTGCTCAATCATTATTTTGCCAAAAAACAACCAAATAGTCGCTTAATTTTAATTATAAGTACTAATTTTCTTGATGAATCAAAATTAAAATCCGAAACTCAAAGAGAATCTCATTGTATTTGCCAGGGGATGTCCTTCCGATGCAGATACATATCCAAAATCAAAGCTGTATAAATGATACTTAATACCAGCGCCAAAGGTCATGTATTTTACTTTACCTTCTTTGTCGTGATAATAACCAGCCCGCAAACCGATGAGATCATTATATACATATTCTAATCCGACGCTTTTAGTAATTTTGTCTAACTCTCTCTGAAAGGGTTTATCATCATACCAGGAAGTAATTAGCGCCTCGTAAAATGAATCCGCTGGTTTATCTCCATTAGGCGTTACTAATAATTTGTTGATGTCCGCAGCAATTGTGAGTTTATTATATTTCTGATTAATCACCCTAAAGGCAATGCCTGTTTTAAAATTGGTAGGCAAAGGATCTGCCTGGGCAGCATCGATATAAGATATTTTTGGTCCCATATTTGAAATGTTCAGCCCCCAGGTTAATCTTTCTCTCAAAAAAGGAAATTTGTATAGCAAACCGACATCAAATGCAAAAGCATTAGCCTGACCGCTTCCTTTTTCAGCGCCTGCCCCGGTTTTGGAAAGATTGCTTCGAATGAATCGTAATGAAACGCCCATGGCAAGATTGTCTGTTACTGTAGCGCCATAACTTGCAGAAATTGCAAATTCATTACTGCTGAACTTTATTGTTTCGTTTCCCTGTTCATCCATTCCCTGCTGCTCGCCAAGATCGAGGTAAATTACATTGAACCCAATTGTTCCTACGCCCTCGATGCTCATGCGATAAGCTAAAAATTCATAAAATAGGTCGTTTGTTAATCCGGACAACCAGTTCACGTGCATAAAAGTAATTTCTCTATTATACTGATAAGCTAATCCAGCGGGATTCCAATAAACAGCAGAAGCATCATCAGCGACTCCGACGAAAGCTTCGCCCATCCCGGCTGCTCGCGCTCCCGGCGAAATCATTAAAAACAGCACTGCTGCCTCACTTACCGCAAATGCCTGTTGAGACATCATTACCAAAAGCAATAATATGGATATGATGATTACATATTTTTTCATGAAAAGCTCCTTTAATTGTTACTCTTAAAAAAAAACCGAATGAAAAAGGTTAAACCTCTCCTGATTTTTAAAGGTGCACCTAAAGCATTCGGAATTTTGCCTATTTAGGAAAATTCAGATAAAGGTGTAAAGAAATACCGGAATATTTTTAATCCACTTCCATGTTTTTTTTTATGTTGTATCCCATTTACCTTTAAAACTGTATCAATTTTTCCTAATAAGTGTTCTCCATAATATTTTCAATAACTTTAATAGAATCAATTCGCTTTTTCAAATAATACAATAGTAAAACTATTCTTGAATTTAAAAGTTCCTTATTTTTTTATTGTTATGAAAAATTTGAAAGCAATTCTACAAACATATCCATCTCATCTTTGGTCCGTTTTTCTGTAACAGCCACCAACATTTCGTTTTTAAGGCCATAATCAAATAAAGAGAGATCAATTCCGGCAAAGACATTTTTTTTATTCAAAGCATCAATAATTTTTTTGGGTGGCATTGGAGTTGTTATCACAAATTCCTTAAAAAATGGCGAAGTAAAATTGAGTTTATAGCCGCCAATTTGTGCAATTTTATCCGCTAAATAGTGGCTATTTTGCAAACAGAGATCAGCCACATTTTGAATCCCTTTTTTTCCCATCAGTGCCAGGTAAACTGTTGCAGCTAAAGCATTGAGCGCTTGATTTGTACAAATATTTGAAGTTGCTTTTGCCCGCCGGATATGTTGTTCACGGGCTTGCAAGGTCAAGACAAACCCTCTCCGACCTTCAGTATCAGTTGTGGCGCCGGCAATCCTACCGGGCATTTTTCTGACATATTTCTGTTTAGATGCAAATATTCCCAAATAAGGACCGCCAAAATTTAACGGATTCCCCAAACATTGCCCCTCGCCGGTCGCTATATCAACATCATAAGCCCCGGGTGGTTCTAAAATTCCCAATGAAATGGGATCGTTTGAAGTGATAAACAATGCTTTGTTCTCACGAACCAGGTTGCTTATTTCAAACACTTTCTCCAAATATCCCAAAAAATTTGGGTGTTCAATAATAACAGCAGCAGTGTCGGTATCAATTTTTGATCTCAAATCTGCCAGACTGGTTCTCCCCTGTTCAATGTTAATCAACTCGATTTCGATTGCCTGACCAAAACAATACGTTTTAATAACCTGACAATAATATGGATGAACGCTTTTTGAAATCAGAATCTTCTTTCGCCGTGTCTCAGAAACTGCCATTAGCGCAGCTTCTGCAAGCGCTGAACCTCCATCATACATAGAAGCATTCGCAACTTTCATTGCCATTAATTCAGCGATCATGGATTGATATTCGTATATTGCCTGCAGCGTTCCCTGGCTCACTTCTGCCTGATAAGGTGTATAAGCAGTGTAAAAT
>Ga0075123_10000380_pt1 | contig 23351 bp, 22 predicted proteins | sample AntAceMetag02UKX_FD_69808 | JGI IMG/M metagenome (GOLD analysis project Ga0075123, IMG submission 69808) | Saline lake microbial communities from Ace Lake, Antarctica - Antarctic Ace Lake Metagenome 02UKX | ecosystem: Environmental > Aquatic > Non-marine Saline and Alkaline > Saline | place... | reverse complement strand
ACCAATGCGTGGTCGGTTGCGAAGTCGAAGTTGTAATCGTAGGGCTTGCCGAGGTGACTGAACGCCTCGATGATTGCCTGGGCCTTTGATTTTTTGTCGAGGTGGGGACGCATTGCCGCCATGTAATCTCCGGAAGCTTTTTTAAGTGTGTTGAGCACAATTCCCTCGCTGATGGCCTCGATTACGCGATAGGCCGAACCGGAATGGCCTAACTTGTATCTGAACCATTCGGTTGGCCGGCGGCTTTGCAGATATTGGGCCAGTGACATTTCTTTGCCGGTGAGCTGCTGCAGAAAATCTCGGACACTCGGATCGTCGAAGTAGGTCTCGAATTTTTCCGGCGAGCCTATATAAAGGATCGCGTGAGGCCAGAAGCCCGGCAGCCCGACATTGCTGAGGTACCAGTTCTTGCGAGAGATAATGATATCGCCCGGTTCGAGGTTCATATCCATCTGTTCCAACTGCTCGGAACTGATAAGGTAGACGCCGATCCTTTGCATGCGTGTGTCACCCATCCACTCGGCTACTCCGCTCTGGGCCGGGTACCACACATGCTTGAGGCCGCGTTTTAGAATCTGCAGGTCGCTTGCGACTGTCAGTTCGACCAATTCCTTTCCGCCGGCCGCGGCGATCGAAGCCAATTCCAATTCTATCTTGTCCCAGAGCCACGCGCAACCGAGGGACTCGGCCTGGCGCCGGGCGTCGAAGGCTTTGTCTAACCACAGCAGGTATTGTCTGCCCGCAAAAACGCGCGCCATATCGAGTGTCCCCTGGAACTGCTCGCGAAATCTGCTGAACGAATTCTCGTCGAGTCCCGCCGCCGAGTGCGGTGCGTCGAGGAACTTGACGGCATTCGGATTTGCGCCGACCAACTTGACCAGCCTGGTGCTCTTTTCATAGAGCGAAAGTTCCGCGGCGAAAGCGAGCAGGAAACTTCGCAGATGAAAACTGCGCTGGGCGCGGGAAGGATCGAAGCGGTACCAGTCTTCGTAGAATGCGCGAATCTGATCGGTCGCAAAGCCGTAGTCATAGTTGGCCGTCCAGATATCGCGAAGATATTTTTCTTCGTCGGCGGTCAATACTCGATTGCTGTTGGGATCGAACATCCCGGCTTTGCTTTCGAGGGACTTCAACAATCGCTCGATTGCTGCATCGTATACGCGGTAGCTGTCCGAATCGGTTCTGAAGACCTCCTCGAACTTTGCAGGCGGTAGTTTTGTAAGTGGGCTCGGTTTCTCGGCGAGACAGACTCCCAAATAGATCGCAACGATAGCTACAATAGCGAACATGGCGAAAATTATTCTTCGCCGAACACGAATTTTTCCGGCGGTCATTTTCAGCACCTTGCCTCTGATAAGCTGCCCGCCGACAATTACTGCAATGGAAACAGCCAATGCCAGCAATATCAGGCCGAGCATCGTCGGAAGCCACCGGATACCGCTGTCGGCTATCCAAAAGCCCAGGGCGGCTCCGAAGCTTGCTGCAATACCGAAAAGACCGATGCGAGAAAAGACTTTCCCCGCCTTTAGCTTCCCTGGTTTGGTTGCTTGAGAATCCTCTGCCTGCTTTGGCACAACTGGTTGATCTTCCTGCATTCTTAGGGCCTCCATAATCTTTCAATACCTCATTACAATAACATGGCGTTTTGGAATGGGCAACGTTATTCCGCATCGACTTTTTGAACTGAACCATTGGCCTGCCGGAGACATTTCTTAGTTGATCGCCTACATACTGAAATTGCCTCGGTCCGTCCCATAATCGCGGGGGGAGCCGACTTGTAATCGGCTGCTCATTTTAGTATTATTGTTAGTTAATTATGAAAATGCAGATATCTGAAACAGAACGCAAAATTCTGGCAGTCATCCAGCATGGGTTGCCCGTCAGCCGGACTCCCTATCGGGATATGGCTCGCCAAATAGGAATAGAGACCGCGGACTTGCTCGAGGTTCTTGAAGACTGGAAGCAGCAGGGCAAAATGCGGCGAATAGGCGCCATCGTCAGTCATTTCAAGGTCGGTCTTGGCTGCGGCGCAATGGTCATATGGCGGGTCGAGCCCGAGCGTGCTTCGCAGGTCGGCCGGATACTCGCCGGCTTCAAGCAGGTATCACACGCATACGAACGGAACACCACCGAGAATTGGCCGTATAACCTTTACACAATGGTCCACGGCGAAAAGGCCGAAGAGGTCGAACAGGTCGTCAAGCAGATGAGCCTGGCTTGTGGCGTAACAGATTATCGGCTGCTCGTTACCGAGAAGGAACTGAAAAAGATTCCGCCGACGTATATTATCGACTGACCGCCGCAAACTTGTAAGAAGGAAAACGCCAATGTTGGAATTGCCGATCCCGGAAAGAATCGTATTCGTCTCTGCGGTCATTGTCCACCTCGCCGCGGCCATACTCGGTATACTGCAGTTGAGGCCCTCCTGTGAAAAGTGCAGGCGTTTTCTGTCGCCTCTTGTGTTCCTTGCGGTGGGGCTCGAAGCGGGGATGTTAATATTGAGGGCTTTCGAATTAAGGGCAATCCCGCTGACAGGATTGTTTGAATCATTGATCGTTCTTACCATGGTGTTCGGCCTCACTTACGTCTTCTTCTCAATCACCGTACGCCAGGTATGGTTTGGCTCGGTAATGGTGTGGGTCATTCTGGCGATGATAATATTAGCCGGCGTTGCCGCCGAACCCGCCTCAAAACCCGTCGAGGCCGCGGCGACACCCTGGGCGATCGCCCATGGCATAATGATGATTCTCGGCGGCGCATTGACTACCTTCGCCACGGCAAGCGCCTTTCTTTACCTGTTGGGCAAGCGAAAACTCAAGCAAAAGAAAGTCGCCCAGGTGCTCGGGAAAGTTCCCAACATCGAAAAACTCGAACGTATGAACCTGTTGGGAGTAAAGCTCGGTCTGCTGGCGCTTACCCTCGGACTGATAAGCGGGTTCGGACTTGTCGTGATAAAATCCCGCATGCTCGATGTAAGTATTATCGACTGGCTGACCGACGCAAAAATAGTTCTTATCGCCGCTGTCTGGATACTGCTGACCACCATACTCGTGCTGCGACGCGTCGCAAAACTCAGGGCCGCAGCAACGGCATATATGACAATGACCGCCTTTTTCCTGATTCTGTTCGCAATTGCAGGTACGACAGTTTTCTGCGAATCGAAACACGATTTTGCCCGGACAGAGGACACGAGAGTCGAACAAAGAGAGTAAAGCCGGAAATGAAGATATTAGTCGTAGGACTCAACCACAAAAAAGCTCCGATAGACATTCGCGAGAGGCTGGCGTTTGACGCCGATCAGGTAGTCAAAGCGCTGCGAGAGCTTAAGGGCCGATTTCGCAAATCGGAATTTGTGCTGCTCTCGACCTGTAATCGCGTCGAGCTTTATTGCGCCTGCGAACGCGACGGACCGGTCAATCTGGATGCAATAGCGCAGTTCTTCTCAGAGTTCCACAATGTTGACCTCAAGGACTTCCAGGACTTGCTCTACATATACGAGGATGACGATTCGGTCGCGCATCTGCTCACCGTCGCATCGAGCCTCGACAGCATGGTTCTCGGGGAGGTCCAGATAGTTGCGCAGGTCAAGGAAAGCTACCGACTCGCCTGCACGGCGGGCAGTACGGGCAAAGTCCTCAACCGCCTCTTTCACGGCGCCTTCACGGTCAGCAAAAAGATTCACACCACCACCTCGATATCGAGCGGCCGGGTCAGCGTCGCCGGTGTCGCCGTCGAATTGGCAAAGCAGCTTTTCGCAGATATCGAAGCGGCAAAAGTTGTCGTCATAGGCGCCGGTGAGATGGGAGAACTGCTCGTTCAGCACCTGCTGCACGTCGGCTGTAAAAACATTACCGTCGTCAACCGCTCGTATGACCGCGGCCTGAATATGGCGACGCGATACGGAATCACTGCGCGAAAATGGGAACAGCTACAGCAGCAATTGACCGAAGCTAATATGGCCATAGCCTCGGCATCCGTGCAGGATTACCTTTTCAGGAAAAAGGACTTCAAAAAAATAATGAAGCAGCGTCGCCGGGGCGCTTTGCTTATTATCGATATCGCCGTGCCGCGAAACTTCGAACCGGCGGTGAACGATATCGAAGACGTGTACCTATATAGCGTCGACGAACTCTCCGAAGTGGCCAACCAGAATCAAAAGGCCCGCGAAGAAGACATTGCAAAAGGCATGCACATCGTCGGCGAGAATGTCACCGAGTTTATCGACTGGTTCAACGCCAGGGACATCGGTCCCATGATAGGGCGGATGAAAAAGACGTTTTACGAAATAAGTCGGGACGAACTACAGCGATTTTTTGTCGGAACGCGGCAGGAAGCCTCCTGCAGAGACGTCATGGAGCCGATGGTCAACCGCATTGTCAACAAGCTGCTGCACTGCGTAATCAAGAACGTCAACGATGTCGCCAAAGAACACGGCTCAACCGAAGCGGCAAAACTCGTCGACACTATCGTCCAGCACGCAGAAGAAATAACCGCCCAGGCGGCAAACTCAGAAAACAAGGAGGACGCACAGTCGTGACCCATCCCCCATCGCAAAAACAAATGCTCAGACTACTGTTCTGGGAATCGACGATTAAGTGTAACCTCACGTGCGCTCACTGTCGGCGCATCGAATCCAATGACGCCGTCGTCACCGACCTGACAACCGACCAGGCGAAGGGTCTGATAGACCAGTTGGCCGATTTGGGCAAGGCCCAGCCAATGATGCCCGTAATGGTATTCTCGGGCGGCGAGCCGCTCTGCCGGGATGACATATTCGAGTTGATCGACTATGCCCGCTCGAAGGCAATAACGACGGCCCTCGCCACCAACGGAACATTAGTCGATTCGGCCGTCGCGCAAAAAATCAAGGAAAGCGGAATCGCCCGCGTTTCGGTCAGCCTCGACGGCGCAACAGCCGAGATCCACGACAAGCTGAGGCAACTGACAGGCTCTTTCGAAAAGGCAGTCGAAGGAATCGGCCACCTCCGCGACAAGGGCATCCCCTTCCAGATCAATATCACACTGACCAAAAAAAATTACCACCAGTTGGAAGATGTCTACGAGTTGGCAAAATCGCTCGGCGCCGTAGCCGTCCATATTTTTATGTTAGTCCCCGTCGGCTGCGGCCAGGTCCTTGCGGAAACCGACATGCTCTCGCCACAGCAATACGAAGATATGTTGGTCAAGATATCCGAACTTGACAGCCTTGATAAAATTCAAATAAAAGTCACATGCGGGCCTCACTACGAGCGCGTCATGAGAGAACAGGGCCTGCACAAAACCCGTATGCAATCGAAGCAGGCCGGCGGACATGTCCCCGGCAGGCACGGCCACGGGCCTTCGAAAGGATGCCTGGCCGGGCTCGGCGTAATTTTTGTCTCGCATCAGGGCGACGTATTCCCCTGCGGCTACCTGCCCGTAAACTGCGGCAATATACTCGAAAAGAAACTGTCGGATATATGGTCGACAAGCGAAGACCTCGCCAGAATGCGCGACAGCGACAGTCTCGAAGGAAAGTGCGGTGTCTGCGGTTACAGGCAGGTCTGTGGCGGTTGCCGAGGCAGGGCATTCGGGGCAACAGGAAACTATATGGCTGAAGAGCCGTTTTGTGCGTATGTGCCGCCCCAGGCGGCGCGCTAAGTAGATTGGAATCTGTATTGAACAGGATTATTGATGATTAATATCAGCAAACTATACTGCGACGAAGTGACACCAGGCGACTGGCTTCGTTACGGCAAAAAAGGTTCCAGCGAACGTGAAGGCGAAGTCATACCAAAAAAGGCATCCGAAAGAAAACCAATCGTCGTCTGGAACATAACAAGGGCGTGCAACTTAAAATGCGTGCATTGCTACAACGACAGCGGTATGGGTAAAACAGCCAACGAGGTGACAACCGCCGAAGCCAAGGCTGTACTCGACGACCTGGCACAGTTTGGCGCGCCATCGGTACTCTTCTCCGGCGGCGAACCCTTGATGCGGCGAGACTTGTTCGAGTTGATTCCTTATGCAGCCGGGAAAGGTTTGCGAACCGTCATTTCGACAAACGGCACACTCATAACCGCAGACCTGGCCAAAACAATAAAAGACGAGGGCGTTTCCTACGTCGGCATCAGCCTCGACGGCGTAGGCGAAATCAACGACAAATTCAGAGGCGTCGAAGGCGCTTTCGACAAAGCCGTCATAGGAATCAGGAATTGCCAGGACGCCGGCGTGCGGGTCGGCCTGCGACTTACCCTTACCCGCCGAAACGTTCAGGACCTCGAACGTCTGTTCGACTTCTTCGAAGCGGAAGGAATCGAGCGGGCCTGCTTCTACCATCTTGTGCCAAGCGGGAGAGGAAGCGCAATCGCCGACGAAGACCTCAGCCACGCCGAGAGCACAAATGCAATCGAAATCATATTAGCCAAAACCAGAGAGTACAAAGAAGCCGGCAAAAAGACCGACATACTCACCGTCGATAACCACGTCGACGGCATCTACCTGTACCTCAAACTGTTAGCCGAAGACCCGGACCGCGCCGAAAAAGTCTGGAACCTGCTGACGTGGAACGGCGGCGGCCTCTACTCCAGCGGCGTCGGAATCGGATGTATCGATTTCAACGGCAATGTACACGCCGACCAGTTCTGGGGACACTACGATCTGGGCAACGTCCACGAGAGAACCTTCAGTGACATCTGGACCGACCCGAACGAACCTTTGTTAGCGGGCCTTCGCGATCGCAGAGCCAATATAAAGGGTCGATGCAGACTCTGCAAATTCCTCAACGCCTGCGGCGGTAGTCTCCGCGTTCGCGCCGACCTTCACTTCGGCGACCCCTGGGCCCCCGACCCGGCATGTTATCTGAGCGATGAGCAAATCGGCCTCGACGCCGACAAGCAGGCGGAACTGGCCAAATCCGGAGAAGTATTTCAGATGCCCGACTGATTCACCGGACAAAGAAGAAATGTATGATCGATATCGGCCGATATCTAACGCGCCGGCTTTCAATCGAATGACTGCTGCTATGCCAGTGGCTCGTAGAATTTCGCCGGTTTGGGACCCAGCTTGTTGCTCAGTGTTCCGAGTTTTTCGATTGTAGCTTCGATGCGGTCGCCGGGCTCTAAAAAATTGCCTGTAGCGACGGCGACGCCTGCGGGTGTGCCCGTGGCTATCACATCTGCGGGCTCGAGCGTCATCAGGTGGCTCAGGAACGAAACGATATCGGCCACCTTGTAAATCATCTGCGAAGTATTTGCGTTTTGCCGGATTTTGCCGTTGACGGTCAGTTTCAATTCGAGATTATGCACGTCATCGATTTCGTCGGCGGTCAGTACATACGGGCCCATCGGCAGGAAACCGTCGGCCCATTTACCGTTGAGCCAGTCGTAAAAATCGTCCCAGGGCCTCTCCTGGCGGTTCTTCTTGAAGGTCACGCTACGTGCCGAAACATCGTTGACGATAGTATAACCGGCCACGTAATCAAGTGCGCCGTCGATATCCACGCATTTGGCTTTCTTGCCGATCACCACGCCGAGCTCGAGTTCGTAATCGATCTCGCTGCTGTAAGCCGGCCAGGGTATTTCGTCCTCGGGGCCTATGACCACGGTCGGCGGCATTAGAAAAGGCCTCGGCACGGTAGTGTTTCGCGGCGAATCGTACAGGCCGAGCTTGAAACCGAGCTTAACGGCAGCTTCTTTGAGATGCTCGCTATAGTTGCCGGCGAGCGCAAGCGCCTTTGACGGCCTTGGTATAGGTGCAAGCAGCCTTACCGAATCGAGTGGGATCAGATCATTTGTTGACTGACTTAGGCGGGTGAGCTGATCGAGGCAGGCCGGGCCTCTTTCGAAGATTTGCTTTACGCTTCGCGGCGCATCCGGGCCCTGCCAGGCCGACGGAATATCGATAATCCCCGAATCGGTGAGCACACCGCACGAAATCGACTCATCCTTCGAGTATGTAATCAGCCTCATTTATTATCCCTTAACGGTGCGTTTATTTTGATTTGCGGCCGCAATCCTAACAAAAATAACTTGAACTTGCAACCGAATCGGCTTTTAATATGGTTTGAATCGAGAGTAAGATTCCCAAATTCGGGGAACATGTAAAATGACTTTGAAAGAATATTGGTCGAAGGCAAGACAAAAGACCACCGGCTGGTTCCGGGAGCATAAGGTTCCGGCTTTTGCGAATTATCATCCGCAGATCAACGATGATGGGCTGATTAGTGAGGAGACTGAGCCGGCGGCCGAAACGGTCACAGAGGAATCCGGCGAGACCGGCGGCAATCAGGTGGTAGTCAAGACCGTCCCGCCGACGGCAAGGCAGGAATCGCTCGAAAAGCTCCAGGACGGCTTCAACAAGCTCGTCGAGCAACTTCAGGGGATAAATAAGCACCTCAATCAGCAGGCCACCCAGCACCAGGAGTTGATGGGCCGGATCGAGCAGTTGCCGCAACTGTTGGAGAGTTTTCCCACTGTCCTCGAAAATCAAAAGCAGATAACAGAGCAGCTGATGGAACAGTTGAAGTCCGCCGCCCTGAAGGATCAGCAGTTCATCGACGCGGTCGAGAAAATACCGGGCGAAACGGCAAAGCAGACGGACGCACTGGTTGAGGTAAACCATCAACTCGCCGCAGCAGCAGATACCGATGTTCAGATGAACGAGAACCTCAACACATTCAATAAGACCCTCGATAAGCTCAACGAGACATCCACCGGCCAGACTGACAGCATCATGCAGATGAGCAAGACCTTCGCCACCAGTGACAGGTATCTCAAGTACCTCATGTCGCGCCAGAACAAGCGTTTCATGTGGATATTTATTACCGCCGTCGGCGTCTGCGTCCTGGCGGTCCTTATTTTGGCCGGCATTATTATTTATCTGAGCCAGCGATAGAATTTTTTATTTTTTGCTTGAAGCTCTGCCGCAACTCTGATAATAATTTGAATTAGTGCTCTTTGAAATTTGTATCATGATCGCAGGTCCCGGGGTTTTTGCTTCGGGATAGTCAAAGGGAACACGGTTAAAAGCCGTGACGGTCGCGCCGCTGTGAGCGCCTGTTCCGCCGGAGGCGGAAATCCGAAAGACTTTTGGCCACTGTTCAGCACGTATTTTTTGCATCGCAATATATTGTGCCGGATGGGAAGGCAGTCTTAAGGTAAGGTGCGAGTCAGAAAACCTGCCTGGGATTAGTTATTCAATCTATGTGTGTTCTCGCGGTCTGGAACATCTTTGGTTTTTTATTGCTCAAACGATGACAAAAAAACCGTCGCTCCTCTCGCGGGAACGGCGGTTTTTTTTATTGCGCCCGGCGTCCTCGCGAAAAGGGCCGGATTGAAAAGAAAGGAGGTAGCTTTGAAAAACTGTAAGAATAAATTGATTTGCCGCTAATTACACTAATCGATCATGCGGTAAACATGAAAACGTTTTGACAACAGAATTTATAGTTTCCAATTTCGGAGGAGACAAAAACAATGGCTTCAAGGAGTTTGATGATTTTAGCAGTAATATTCACATTGGGCGCCGCTTCGGCGCAGGCGGATGTGGCCGTGGATTTCGACGACCTCAGCCTTAGCGGCAGCGAGTCGACCTGGAGCGGTAATTACCCGTCCGACGGCGTCGGCGGAACCGGCGAATTGACAAATTTCAATAGTAGAGGCGTAGCTTTCAGCAATTTCTCAGACGGCGACTGGGGCTTCTGGGAAGGATTTGCCTATTCGAACATGTCCGATACGACAACGCCGGGATTTGCAAACCAGTACAGCGCTTACACAGGGACAGGTTACGGTCCCGGTGACGATATTTACGCAGTGGGTTTCATTCTTTACGCTGTTCCCAGGGTGACGTTTGCGAGCGCAACCAGCGTTTCGGGCGGGTACTTTACGAATACCACTTACGCAGCCCTTTCGATGCTCAACGGTGACGGACCTGCCAAGCAATTCGGCGGGATCAGCGGTGACGATCCAGACTGGTTCATGCTTACCATTACCGGCAAAGACGCCGGTGGCGTCGTAACAGATAGCGTTGAATTTTACCTCAGTGACTACAGGTCCTCGGACAACTCTCTCGATTACATTCTGGATTCGTGGGAATACGTTGACCTGAGCGACTTAGGGATCGTAAAGACCATTGAGTTCGCCCTCACCTCCAGTGACAACGGCGACTGGGGCATGAACACGCCCGGCTACTTTGCCATGGATAACCTGATGGTGCCCGAGCCGACCACTTTGATGCTCTTTGGTCTCGGCGCGCTGCTTTTCAAACGCAGACAAACGTAAAGTTATTTCACCTCAACAGGTGGGTGGGGCTACTGCCATGGCCCCACCCACAGAGGCAAGTGACAATTATGAACAGAAGAATAAAACGAACAGTTTTTTGCACAGCCTGGTTTTGCCTGGCGATTGCCGCCCAAGCCGGCCCTTATACTGAGGCCGGCGTCAACGGCTACATCGGCGACGACCGCCGCCATGCCAATCCGCTCCAGGACCCCAACGCCCAAATCAATCCGCTATTTCGCAGTTGGGCGGCCGATTTTGAAAATTATCTGCCTGCCGATGACACTTGGGAAGGCGATTGGGACGATCCGACCAAGGCGCTGGGCCCGGCTACTGGAAACAATTTCGACATTGTAAGCCTCGGCGAGCTTACCGCTACCGAAATAGCCGATGGCTGTCAGCCGGGACAGTTAACGCTGCTCTTCGGCGATCCGTGCGAAGTGAATGATCCGAACCGCATCCGCAACGTTAAGGGATATGATTTTGCCATTTTCGAGAACGGTTTCGCGTCCAATTACAATACCGGCGACGGCTCTGTCAGCGGACAGATGCTCTCCGAACTTGCCTACGTGGAAGTATCTTCAAACGGCATCGACTTCGCAAGATTTTCCTCTGTATCATTAACGCAAGACCCGCCGGGTCCCTACGGTACTATCGAGATCAGTGACATTTCCAATGTGGCCGGCAAGCATCCGAATTCCTACGGCTTGTGCATCGCTACACCCTTTGATTTGAGCGAACTGGCAAACCATCCGCTTGTCGTACAGGGCGTGGTTGATTTGAATGACGTGCGCTGCGTTCGACTGGTTGATATTCCCGGCAGCGGGGATTTTTATGACTCGGCTGTTGATTTTATAGACCCGATGACCTGGCCCGCCTGGGACACTTACGATGCCAACCATCCCGTTTACGACGCGTGGGAAACAGAGGGCTCAGGCGGATTCGATCTGGAGGCTGTAGGCGTACTGCACGAGCAGGAATATTCCGCTGATATCAATCTGGATGGTATCGTGGATTTGTTTGATTATGCACTATTTGCGTCAGCGTGGCAAAGCCGTTTCGGCCAGGCAAACTGGATTGCAAGGTGTGACCTTGCCGAAGCCGACGACCTGCTCATAGACGCCCGGGATTTGGCCGAGTTTACCGACCAGTGGCTAAGAGTCGAAAAATGGTATGCTCAGTAACCTGTTTTGCAAAGTGTGATACTATGACGACAGAGAAACAAAAAGCGTTTACGTTGCTTGAGCTTTTGATAGTGATCTCGGTAATCGCTTTGCTGATGGCAATACTGATGCCCGCATTAGGCGCCGCCAGGTTGCAGGCTTTCAGCATCGTCTGCCGCTCAAACCTTTCGCAACTCGTTCTGGCAAATATCGGCTACGCCACCGAGAACGATGGTTACTTAGTACCCGCCGCAAGCGACTTCTTGGACAATGCCGGACACTACCGCTGGCATGGGTACAGGGACAATCTCGGAGAGCCGTTCGATCCGCTCAGAGGCCCCCTTGTCCGATACCTCGGCGACGGCAAAGTAAAAGAATGTCCCGGGCCCGTGGAATTCGTCAAGGCGCACAAGTGGGAGATAAGTTTCGAGCAGGGCTGCGGTGGTTACGGCTACAACATGCTTTATCTGGGCAGCCGCTTGTGGCAAAAGGGCTTCGGCTCCGGCGATCCCAAATCGTACAGTATGACAACGCCACTTGCCGAAGTCGCCAAACCCAGTGCAACCTTGATGTTTGCAGACGCCGCATTCTATCAATTCTATGAGGACAACAAATACCTGATAGAGTATTCTTTCATCGAGCCCCGTTACCGGGTCAGAAACGGAACGGTAAAGACCAATTCATTCCCCGTGCCCTCGATTCATTTCCGCCACAAACAATGCGCCAACGTTGGCTGGGCCGACAGGCACGTCAGCCCCAAACGAATAGCCGACTACGATTTCTACACCGATTTGGCCAAAATGAACTTAGGCTGGTTTGAGCCGATTGACAACTCACTGTTTGACTTGAAATGAGATGGGGCTGCCGTGAAGGAAAAAGTGATAGTTTCGTGGAGCGGCGGCAAAGATAGTGCGCTGGCGCTTTATGAAATCGGCAAGATGCAGGAATATGAAGTCGCCTGTATTTTGACAACAGTCACCGAGGATTACCAGAGGATAAGCATGCACGGCGTTCGCCAAGTGCTGCTGGCCGAACAGGCGGCGTCACTGGGTCATCCCCTTGAAAAGGTCCTGATCACAAAGGACGGGTCGAATGAAGATTATGAATTGGCAATGCGGCTGGTTCTGGAAAAATACAAGGCCGAAGGCATCGGGGCGGTGGTTTTCGGCGATATCTTCTTAGAGGATTTGAGGAAGTATCGCCAGAGCAACCTTGAGAAGATTGGGATGAAGGGATTGTTCCCTATATGGAAAAGGCAGACAGCCGAACTTGCGAACACTTTCATCGATTTGGGCTTCAAAGCGGTTGTCACCTGCGTTGATTCGAATTTCCTGGACGGCAAGTTTGCAGGCAGAGACTACGACAGGCAATTCTTAGCCGAACTGCCCGACGGTGTCGATCCCTGCGGCGAGAACGGCGAATTCCACTCGTTTGTCTACGATGGGCCGATTTTTGACAAGCCGATATCGCATACAAAGGGTGAGATTGTCTTGCGAGACGAGCGCTTCTGGTACGGGGATTTGTCACCCATGACAAAATAGTAAGTGGCGAGCAGACGAATCAATTGCTAAAATCTCTCGCATGGACAGCGCGAAAATAAAGCGAGCTTGCCGTTTTACTCTGCAAAGCGTCAACCAACTGCTCTGGCCGGCCGTTTGCATCAACTGCGCCCTGAGCATCGGCGAAGATGACAAAGGCCTATGCCGCAACTGCTGGAGCCAGCTCCTCGAATGCACCGGGTCCGATTATTGTCCCTATTGCGGCCGAGACGCCAGCAAATACGCGATTCTGCAAGGCGCCTGCCCGGATTGCCAGGGCAAAGAAATACACTTTGACGGTATTGCACGCAGCGGCGTCTACAAAGAGGCCCTCCAGAAAATGATATTAGCCTTTAAGCTGAGCGGTCGGACTCAACTCGATTCTGTCCTCGGCCTTCTCGCCAACCCCGCCCTGCAGGGAAGCGCATTTCGCAACGATATAGATTTCTTTGTCCCCGTCCCGCTCCACTGGACAAGGCGCCTGAGACGCGGCTACAATCAGTCTCTTGTCTTAGCTAAACGACTAAAGCATCCGACAGCGAAGATAAACACCGACCTCGTCCGAATCAGGCGAACCCGAACTCAGACAGTAATGGCAACTCCCGCCAGCCGTGCCAGAAACGTCGCCGGCGCATTTGCCGTCCGCAGCCGGCACAAATTCGCAGACCGAAAGATTTGCCTCATCGACGACATCAAAACAACCGGCGCCACATTAAACGAATGCGCAAAAACACTAAAACAAGCCGGCGCTTCAAAAGTATATGCATTAGTACTCGCCGTCGCCGGCCAGCATATCAGTTAGCCCGGTAACGAAAGATTGTCACCGGTGCTTCTACAGCTTAAGTTTCTCTCTGGGATCGCCCTCGAACGGACCGTGGAATTCAATGTGCCTGCTGCCATCCTGTTTGAATTGAATCTGAATGTAGAAAACCTTCTTCGCAGAATCAGCAAAAACCACCCCATGCCGACTCGCATCCTCTTTAGGCTCGAATTCGTAGACCACGGTCGTCTTCGCTGTATCGCGAGGCGTCCCGCCTTGTTTTTTGATTGCATCGTTCTTCCAGGCAATCGATAGGTCAACGAGCACTGCGGGGTCTCGTATCAAAGAAGACTTTGTCAACTCGACGCCGCGAAAAACTAACCGGGGCCGAGAAGGCGGCAATTTACCCATCGGCGATGCCGGCGCCGCCGGCGGAGCAAAAGCCTGTGCACTCTCACCCGGCTCGGCGATGCGTGCGGCATAGACAAGCCGTTTAACCGGTATACCCTTTTCTATAAGATACCCCTCCCAAAGAGTTCGCAAGTTTCCGGGGATCCGAATCGGTTTTCGGTAGTAAGAATAGATAACTTTCAGTTCCGTTTCGTCACCAACCTCAATCTTTTTCTCGTCAATGACTGCCTCAGGCTTGCTCCCGGCAACTCCGCGTATCGGCTGCCAGCCACTGCGGATTACAAGATGTCCCTGTTCAATCGCAGGTTTGAATTTCACGGTCTCGAACAGTTCGGTACCTGCATCGGGCGAGGGACAGGCACCGCTTTCAACTATTTTGCTGTCAACAACAGTATACCAGCCGTGAATAAAACGCAGAGGCCTGTAGCATTTCACGTTCAAATAGTCCATCTGGCACAGGATGCCACCGGGTTGCACAGGTTCATTCTCCGCTAATTCCAGAAATCTCTCGTGGTACTCGGTGCGATAGGCCCTGGTGTGTTCTGTGGTAAGCGCCTTGCGGGCGGCGGTGACAATCCGCTCGTCGACGGGCTCCGGCAACTCCCGCCAATGCTCGATATAAGCTCGAACCAGTGCTTCCGATCGCAGGTCTTTTGGCAGTGTGCCGCGCTCAATCAATTTCGCAATGGTCGGCACGGCCGGTTGACCCAGGCGAATCAGGCTCCACCTGGCTTGCTCGCTTGAGTCCACCAGTTCAGCCAGCACAGGAATTGACTCAATGTCACCCAGATCGCCCATCGCCTTGGCGGCGGTATTGCGGATCGAGCGGTCATGGTCGCGAACCAATCCGGCAATGTGGTCGCGCTCGGATTTATCTTCGAGGAAAGTCAACAGCTTAATGGCCGTGATAATCTCATCTTTGTGATTGGAATAGGGCTCGCGCAGGATATCTTTGAATATCGGGGCATATCGACTATAGTCAATGTCGAAAACAGGATATGCCCTTCCAGACTTTCCCTGCAGCGCCTTGATGTTGCTTTGCAACTCGCTGCACACATCGAAGTCCCGAGAACTGAACCAACGCAACTTGTAAAGCAGATTCTCCTGATGAGCGATACCTTGAAAGAACCATATCAGCGATTTGTAAGGCTCAGGCTTTCGGCCGTGACACCTAATCGTTCGCTCGGCTCCTTTTCGAACCAGAGTAATTGTATAAGTTGTTGGGTGAGTATGGCGGGCCCGACCTTCTGCACCCGTTGCGGTAAGCCAATCGGTTTCTTCAAGAAGTTTCTGCAACTGCCGCAGCCGCGGTAAATCCAACATATAAACTTGCCTGAACGGTGGCAATCTCTTCTGGGCACCGCTCGCAGGTCTCTCTTCAATGCGATACTCGCAGACGCCGCTGCCGGCAATCCTGATATGTTCGACCTGCCCCATCATCGGCTTGCCGAACGGCTCGATGTCAATCGAGACCGCCTCAAAGTCAATGCCCTCAACGCGCGGCTGTTGTCCGTGCTCATGAGCCAATGTCTCTCGAGCATCTGTTCTATTCTCTGTCGGAATCCAAACAACGGCAATGATCAAGCAAACCTTGAGATTCAGCGTCCTGTCCATACTATTGTCCTCTCCATTCGAAATAACATTTCCGTTCTTGCGGCCGGTTTGCATAAACAGTCGTAAACAGCAAGCCACATATACTTAAGACGCCAAAAGCCCCAAAACGTTTCAAAAATTTCCTCCAACCGCACAAAATCCGGTTCTAAGGCAGGAGGGCGTTTTCGTAGTGTCTTATCTGGGGCTTGCCCGTTTGGCCGAGGACGATGGTGACTACGTCGAAACGGTAAGGGCGATCCTCGATGTTGTTGGCTGCGATGAAGTGGCGGGCGGTTTTGAATAGTTTGGCTTTTTTGGTCGTGGTTACGACCGACTCGACAGAATCGAAGCTCTCATCGGCCCTGGTCTTTACCTCAACAAAGACTATGGTCCCATCCGTATCGACCATAATCAAATCGATTTCGCCGGCCTTGCAGGAAAAATTCTGGGCGAGATTCTTCAAGCCTTTTGTTTTGAGGAATTTCCAGCAGCGTTTCTCCCCCCATCGGCCTAACAGCTTGATATCAGACAAGAGCTTGCGTCGCTTCGATTTCCACATCGCAGCTTCAAGCATCTGTCACCTCCGCCGGCCGGCCAAAGACAGCGATTACTTCGAGACGGTATGATCGCTGTGGCGATGAGGCAGCCGTACCGACTTACCCGTTCGATTCCGCAGAAAATACAACTTTGCGCGTCGGACCTTGCCGCTTCGTATCGCGCGGACGTCAAGGACATTCGGCGAGTGCAGCGGGAAGATTCGCTCGACACCCTCGTTGCCCACCATCCGGCGGACCGTGAAGGTCTCGTTGATCCCACGGCCTTTGCGGGCGATCACAGTACCCGTAAAAACCTGCGTGCGTTCCTTGTCACCCTCTTTTATCCGGCAGCGAACGTCAACCGTATCGCCTATTTCGAAACGAGGTATATCTTTCTTGAGGCTCCCGGCCTCGACTGCATCCAACAATTCAGTTTTCACTTCTATATCTCCTGACTCGATACTCTTACAGCCACATTTCGCTGCAAAATTTACAATCTTACAAGTATACCTTTTATCGACCTCAAAACAAGTATTTTTTTAACATTCCCGGTCTTTTAGCAGGTCGGGACGTACTTTTTTCGTTCTTTCCAGCGCCTGGCGCCGTCGCCATTCGGCAATTTTGCCGTGGTCGCCGCTCAAAAGTATCTCAGGCACTTTCATGCCCCGATACTCCTCAGGCCTAGTATATTGCGGATATTCCAGCAATCCGTCGCTGAAGGAATCGTCTTTAGGCGAATCCTCGTCGCCCAATGCGCCTTCCAACAGCCTGACCACCGCATCGACTACAATCATCGCCGGCAATTCGCCGCCGCTAAGCACAAAATCGCCCACCGAGACCTGCTCGACGCCCAAACCCGTTCGGATTCGCTCGTCGAACCCCTCATATCGGCCCGCAATCAATATCAGCCGCTTTTCCTGACTTAACTCGGTGGCTTTCGCCTGGTCGAATCTTCGCCCCTGCGGCGTCAGCAGGATCACCGGCCCTTTCAGTTCGGAAAGCTTTTCGACATGCTCGAAACAGTCAAAAACAGGTCCTGGCATTATAACCATCCCGGGCCCGCCGCCGTAAGGCTTGTCGTCAACCTTTCTGTAAGCATCGCCGGCAAAATCTCTTATGTTCGTAAGGGAAATATCGACGACGCCCTTTTCCTGTGCCTTCTTAAGAATCGAATAGCCCAACGGCGATTCGAACATCTCAGGGAAAAGCGTAAGAATGTCAATTCTCATCATCTTACGCCGCCGTTACTCAGCAGCCGGCTTCTCAGGCTCGGCTTCGGCTGGTGTCTCCGGCTCGGCCGGCTTCTCTTCAGCTTCAGCTTTCGCCGGTGCGGCAGCCTCAGGCTTTGCTTCTGCTTCGGTCTCAGCCTTTTCTTTTACTTCAGGCTCGGCTTCTGCCTCAGTTTCAGCTTCTGCTGGTGTTTCTGTTTCAGCCTCGGCCTTTGCCTTCTTCTTAGCTTCTGCCTTCTCCTTCTTTTCGGCTTCAGCCTTTTCCTTTGCTTCAGCATCAGCTTTGGCCTTCGCTTCGGCTTCTTCTTTTGCCTTCTTCTCAGCTTCGACCTTGGCTTCGGCGTCTGCTTTTGCTTTCTTCTCAGCTTCGGCCTTGGCTTCGGCGTCTGCTTTGATTTTGTCTTCTGCTGCCTGGACGGCCTTTTCTGCCGCTATTTTTTCTGCTTTATTAAAGAATTTGCCCTTGGCTCGTGCGTTAGCCTTCGCCTTGGCCATCCGCACGGCCTTTTCGTCGGCGTATTTATGTTTTATGCCCAGCTTGAGCAGTATCTCTGAAACAGTATCGCTTGGGATCGCCCCCTTCTCCAGCCAGAATTTAACGCGATCAATCTTAAGAACAATTTGCTTTTCCTTGTCCTTCTCGATCGGATCGTAGTGACCGAGTTTTTCCAGAATCTTACCGTCGCGGGGCTCGCGTGATTCTATAGCATTGATTCTGAAGAACGGCCTATGCCGCCTTCCCAATCTCATCATTCTCAACTTTACTGACATGGTCCTGCCTTTCGTAAATCTTCTATAATAAATTTCCGCGATTGACCCATCGTCAATCACGAAACACGTTTGCAATTCAACGCATATCCGTTCATGAAAATCGCCAGGTTGCCGCCGTCAACACCCGCGTCGGCCGCGATTTTCCGGATTTGCTCGTCCGTTAGCTTGTCAGCATCCTGCTTCTCACTGGGCGTCATTATCGCCACAGCTCTTTTCAACTCTTCCAGTTCCCCCTTAGTCGGAGCGGCTAATATAGCCAATTCGCTCGAGCCTTGCAAGTCCCTGAATCGATTTCTCACCATTTTTCCGTACTGATTATCGGAAAACTGAGCCACCTTATCCAGGTACTGCTCAATCGATATCTTCCCTTCTTTTCCCATTTCTTCCCGCCGCAGCCCTACTCGGAGCCCAAAAGCAGCGGTTTAGGATCATCGATTATCGCCGCAGGACGCTGATTCCTGCCCTCCCGGCCCCGGTCGCCTAAGTCCTCCCTCGCCTTATCAGCTAATCCCAGCAGCCGTTTTACAACATCCGGATACTCGGCCTTGACGTCGGTGGTCTCGCCGATATCGGCGTCCAGATCGTAAAGGCTCATTGGCATTTCTCCGGCCCGTCGCTCATCATGCGCCACTTTCAGCTTCCATTTTCCCGAACGAACCGCCTCCAACTGATCCTTAAAGTAGTAATAAAATGCCTCGTGAGGCGTTTTCGCCCCCTTTTCACCGGCCATAAGAGGCCAAATGCTTCTACCGTCGATTATCCGGTCCGTCGGCGGTTTCGTGCCCGCCAGGTAAGCAAAAGTCGGCAGCATATCTATCGTCGAAGCCAACTCATCGCACGTCCTGCCGACCGCAACTTTCCCAGGCCACCGCACCACAAACGGCACACGCATACCACCCTCGAACGTCTGGCCCTTGTGCCCGCGAAGCGGAGCATTACTGCCGCCAAAGCGATCCGACGCGCCGTTGTCCGATGTAAATATCACCAAGGTACGCTCATCGAGCCCTAACTTCTTAAGCGCCTTGAGAATCTCACCCGTCGACCAGTCAATCTCCTCGACCGCGTCACCGTAGCCGCCATTAGCCGACTTACCACGGAACCGATCACTTGAGTACACCGGATTGTGCGGCATTGTATGCGGTAGGTAAACGAAGAAAGGCTTGTCCTTGTTGGCTGTGATAAAACCGATTACTTCCTCGGTGTAGCGTTTTGTCAAAGTCGTTTGCTCGGCGGGCGCCTCGATCACTATCTCATTGCGCATCAAAGGAAGATCCGGATTTTTGCTCCGCTGCCTCGAACCCATATCATTGCTGTAAGGAATCCCATAATAAAAATCGAAGCCCTGTCGTCTCGGCAAAAACTGAGGCTGATCGCCCAAGTGCCATTTACCGACGCACGCCGTGGCGTAGCCCCGCCCCTTAAGCATGTCGGCGATAGTAATCTCGGCGGGATTGAGCCCCTTTTTGGCAATCGGGAACAGCACCCATTCGCCGCTACCGCTCTGGTGCATGTTCACACGACGTGGATAACAGCCAGTCATCAGGCTCGAACGCGACGGCGTACACACCCCGCTGGTAACATAAAAGCTCGTAAACCGCGTCCCCTGCTCGGCCATCCGGTCAACATTCGGCGTGCGATGTTTCTCCGAGCCGAAGCAACCAATGTCGCCATATCCCAGATCATCGCAGTAAATCAAAACGAAGTTGGGCTTGTCGCCGACACTGCCGCCGCCCAACAAAGAATTCCCGTTGCATCCGCCAAACACAACCGCGGCCGCACCGGTGCCTGCGAATCTTAAAAACTGCCTTCGATTAAGTCTCTCTTGCATGATTGATGTCTCCCCGCGGTTACGCGGTCTACCGTCGTTTTACTTTACCTTTGCGTTTTATAACTCTCTTGCGTTTCGAGCGTTGCTTTATTTTTCTCCCGCCGGCCATGGCCGCCCCCAACGAATCCATATTCAGCCCGCCGCCCAACAGGGCCTTCAGCCCCCCTAACTTTCCGCCGGCAAACGTCTTGAGCATATCCCGGCTTCTTCTAAACGTCTTCACAAGGCTCGACACATCGTTCGGCTGCACCCCCGCCCCGGCCGCAATCCTCCTGCGTCGCGACGAATCTATAAGCTCCGGCTCACGCCTCTCCTGATAGGTCATCGAATGCACAATCCCCTCCATCTGGCCGAATTCACCGTCGTCGATATCCATATCAGCCATCTGACCGCTCATCCCCGGCATCATCTTCATCATGTCCTTGATGCCGCCCATCTTCTTGACCGCCTGCATCTGCTTCAAAAAATCATCGAAGCCGAACGTCCCCTTGGCCATCTTCTTTTGCATCTTCTCGGCTTCTTCGACCTCGAAATGCTCCTGCGCCTTTTCGACAAGGCTTACCACATCGCCCATACCAAGGATCCTGCCGGCCATGCGTTCCGGATGAAATTCTTCGAGCTTGTCGAGCTTTTCTCCGACCCCGATGAACTTAATGGGTTTGCCCGTTACCGCCTTGACGCTAAGCGCCGCACCGCCTCGCGCGTCACCATCGAGCTTTGTAAGAATGACACCGTCGAGTTCGAGCCGTTCGTTGAATTCCTTCGCCGAAGTAACCGCGTCCTGACCTGTCATCGAGTCGCACACAAGATATATCTGGTGCGGCGTAACAGCCTTGGCGACGTTGGCAACCTCGGTCATCATCTCTTCGTCGATGTGCAGCCGACCGGCCGTGTCCAACACAACAACATCGAATCCGTTCTTCTTGGCATGGCTTACACCGTTCCTGGCGACCTTGACAGCGTTCTTACTGTCTTCGCTGTAAACCTCGATGCCTAATTGCTCACCCAAAACGATAAGCTGGTCAATAGCCGCCGGCCTTTGCAAATCGTCGGCCACCAGCAGCGGCTTCTTTCCCTTGGCAACCAGATACTTGCCCAACTTGGCCGCCGTCGTCGTCTTGCCGCAGCCCTGCAGACCGGCCAGCAGCATAATCGTAGGTCCCGGCGAGACAAAATAGATCGTCGTATCAACCGGCCCCATCAGTTTCGTCAACTCATCGCTGACGATCTTGACCATGACCTGGCTCGGATGCAGGCTCTTTATAACATCGGCCCCGATCGCCGCCTGCGTAACATCTTTGCAGAACGCCTTAACGACGTTATAGCTGACGTCCGCTTCGAGAAGCGCCTTTCGCACATCCCGCATAGCATCCGAGATGTTGGCTTCGGTAATCCTGCCCCGACCGGCCAACGACCGGAACACCGAATTAAATTTATCAGTCAAAGATTCAAACACGACTTTTTCCCAAAAACTGACGCACCCTTAATCTAAGCAGCGCAAAAGAATGTAGCAAACTGCGGATTATAAGCTCCAACATCCTATCTTGCAACCCCAAAATCCTACAACTGGTCTGTGGACATGCAGAAGTCGAGTGTTTTGAAATAATATTTGATGCTTCAAATAAAAAGAGTTGCATGGTCCAGCTTAATGCGAGAGTTCGTTCAAGATCATCTCGCTCAAATCATTTTATCATTCTCTATTCCGCCCTCTACTGCGGTTAGCGCAAAGTCCGACCAAAATTTTCTGTTGTTCGGGTGATAAGTGAGGTCGAATCAGCAGAACATGCCGTGAGGTTCGCCGTTCCAACCGGGCCCGAGATTCTAATAACTTTTCCAATTGCTGCAAGATATCATTATTGTTCGTAGATAGAGTTTCGAGCAGTAAGGCAAGCTGCTCATGTTCTTCAGAAACTGTTTTGGCAAGTGTTGTTGATTCAGCCTCAAATTTAGGGTCCAATTGTTCAAATAGTTGGATTTGCTCCGGCGTAAACTCAATGTTACGTGACAAGCGCCGACGATGTCTCCTTCCCCGGCCTTGCCCCCCTCCCCGCCCTTGTCTAATTCGGCCTGGCCCACGACCATTTCCTTTTCTCGTGCCCACATGTTGTCTCCCCGGACCACCATTGCCCCCTCCGAGCAAACGCCCTTTGCCGGCCCGTCCACGGATTATATTACTGCACAGGTGCATAAGCTGTTGCTGTTGTTGAGGTGAAAGATGTTCTCGAACAGCAAGGATATGCGCGACCACACGCTTTATCAATGCATGATTGGCCTCAATGACCCTTTCAACCTGTGCCGTTACTTGCTTATCGGAACTTGCGGGAGCATCAAGGAGACGAGCCAAACGCTGTCGCTGCGCAATAAAGGCCAGGGACAACTCAGCCGCTTCTGTGTTAAAATCGGGATCGGATTGGCGGATGGCTGCGTCCTGCTCATCTGTAAAAGCCAGCCATTTCCTCATGCTCCCATAATTGGAATACTTAGTTTGCGCATTCAATCCGCGGGTGATATAAAAAGACACCACTCCCGCAATACAAGCAAGAATCAGAGTCCCTATGAATTTAATATCTAATTTCATCATGGCATCTGCTCGCTTTCCAGGGAATTACTTTGTAACACTGGTTCTCCCCAGCCTGTTGAAGAATCGGAGACAAGGACATCCAAGTAATTGGCACGAGCAGTTACCAAGGCCCAATCCTCATCATTTTTTAGGGTGCTTGCCCTTCCCAACATATGACCAAGAATAATTGCCAAAAGAATAGAAGCAGCAACTCTCATAAACATTCTAACCGGCAAAATGCGTATGTGACTGCGCTTAGAACGTATGTTATCTGCTATTTTCGAGAATAAATCTTTATCGGAAGTATCAACGTCCAACTCAGAAAGCTTACTCCATGTTTGCTTAAATTGATCCCAGCGTTTTTGACAACTGTCGCACTGGGAAATATGTTGAAGCGCATTTTGCTTCCTGGGACCATCTGCATATTCACCCAGCAGGTCAATCATCATTATGTCAGTAATATGTTCCATTGTTATACCTCACCTGTTTTCTAACGTTTATCAGGGGCTGTTTCCTGCGATTTATTTATCTTTGTTTTGAAATTCTTTCAGTTCTTTCCTTAATTTCTGGTAGGACCTCACCAGTAATGAGATTAAGCAACATTTTTTCTGTAAATTCTTTTTTTGCCTGAATTAGCGGATTCGTTTTCGTTCTCCATTTCCGTTTTCATATTCAAATATCTTTTGCCAGCTACCCAATCTTCGCTGAT
>Ga0075123_10000374_pt1 | contig 23448 bp, 20 predicted proteins | sample AntAceMetag02UKX_FD_69808 | JGI IMG/M metagenome (GOLD analysis project Ga0075123, IMG submission 69808) | Saline lake microbial communities from Ace Lake, Antarctica - Antarctic Ace Lake Metagenome 02UKX | ecosystem: Environmental > Aquatic > Non-marine Saline and Alkaline > Saline | place... | reverse complement strand
GCCTTTACGTGAACTGGAACAATGCAGACGATAACGCCGTGTTTGACAAGCACGGGCACAGCGTACCAAACCAGAACCAATACGGGGTCCTTGACACCACGGGATCGTCCAGCGACGCAACGGTGACATCCGATTATCTGCTTGCCAACACCGCGCCGTCATGGCCATCAACGCCGACATGGAACGGCGTTAGCTGGGAGCGTTTTTCAGAGGGCTTGGGCTTCAAAATCACCAACCAGTTTGCTCTTGTTGATTGGAATTTCTCATAACCTCCGGCAAACATTTGACCGAATAGAAAGAGGGAACCAGCATGCAGTACATCCAGCCAACCGCTTACAACAATGTCGCCTTGGGCCGGAGCGCGGTCACACAGAACAATGCGCAATGGGATTATCAGCACGAGTTGCTTGCTTGGCAGAAAGAATCGGAAGCTACCCGGCAGAAGGCGGCAGCAAGGTATCTTCGCGGCATGAAGGGTTCTTTAAGTAGCGCTACCCGTGGCTACAACACTGCCTACAGCGATGCCAAGGGTGCGAACGAGAAACGGTATCGGCAGCTGCTTGGGCTGGCAGACGACGTCTCCGGGCAGAGACGCGATGATATCGTCACCTCGTACGATGAAGGGCGGGCTCGCATGCAACAGCAGCTGACGTCCTCAGGCATGGCTAACACGACCGTCGCGCCGACCATGGCGCTGGGGTACGAACGGCAGAAACAAGCGGCGCTCGATCGTTCCGGAGACGCTGCTACGCAGCTCAAAATGCGGGTAATCGAGGGACGTACAGACGCCTATCCGGATCAGTCTGCTATCATTGCGCTCGCGCAAGCCTACGGCGGGGCTGTCGGCAACTTCATCTAAAGGATGATTCATTATGCCTATCGTAGTCAAACATGACGCTTCTGTTACTCCCCTGACGCAACTGGCGTACGGTGCCGGATACGGGCAGACCGCGAGCAAGCGGCTCAAAGAAGAGCGGGCCAGCAACCAAGCCGAGCGCGAGCGGGCCCGGCAGGATCAGCAGGCCCGGGAGAAGCTCGCCCACCAAGAGCACGCGGCCGAGGCCAATCGCGAGCATCAGCTCGACCTCCAAGACCGCGCCCAGGAGGACCGGCTGGAAGCTGCTGAGTTAGCGGCCCGGATAGGCGAACAGTCGGCGATCTTTGAGCACAAGCTGAAGATCGGCGATATCGGCCTTTTTTACACGGCCAAGCATCAGGCCGAATGGGAGAAGTACAATCGGGCGATACAAAAGGTTCGCGAGAGCGACGACTTTCGGCCAAAGGAAAAGGCCGAGATTATTTCTAAGCTCAGAGCGAAACAGCTGGACAACGAGAGGGAAGGGGCGCTGAAGGCCGACACGCCTACTCCGGCCGAGCGGCTTGAGCAGACGACCTTCCTCGATCCCAAGACGGGGATGCTGATAGGTTGGGACAAGGACGGGGTGCCCAAGAAGGTAGGGGATGACAAGTCTGTTATCACGTCGAAGGACGTGGCCGATGCCTACGATTCCGCCTACAAGGGTATGCTTAATCCAAGCAGTGAAACCCTGCCCAAGCACGAGGACGTCATGGCTAGGGCCGTCGAACTATTGCAGCTCAAGAAAGCCTTGAACATGCCGCCTCCGCCGGTCAACCCCAACTTGGACCAAACCGGCCAGTACGAGGACGACGTGGACCCCGAGACCGGGGCGCTTGTCGAATTTCGTCGGAAGAAGCCCGGGATGTTCGAGGATAGCAAGCTCAAAGCGAAAGAGGCAAGCGGCGTCAAGATCCCCGATCTCTCCAAGGTTGCGCCCGCCACACGTCCCATGGTCATCGCAAACTGGAACAATATTGTGGGGATCGTGAACACCGCCAAGGACGCTGCTATCACGGCTCGCGCCAAGGTCCGAGAGGCGACAGGCAAGGTGGCCGGACCTGAGTTGGACGGGATGAAGCGCGATCAGCTGATAGCGGAGACTGTGTTTGCCGCCAAGCGTAAAAGGCTCAAGGCGTTCCGAGAAGCACTGAGCGCCAAGATCAGGGAGAGCGGTAAGTCCAAATGACCAACCCCGTGGACTACTCGAAAGAAGCCACAGACGTTCTTACTGCTGGAGTGAGCCCGGACGCTATCGCCGAGGCCCGGGTGGCGTTGGGCGCGTGGTCAGAAGATCAGGCTCAGCAGTTCTTGATACGGTATGATCGGATCAAGGGTGACAAGGCCGTCCGGAAGGACGCACAAGACCGATATCGTGCCGTTGACGAAATCCGCGAGCGCCGGCAGACTTTGGAAGGCTTGAGCAAGAGTCTCAAGCAAAGGCATGAGCCGATCGGGCGCAGTGCGGGCGCTGGCGTAGCGCAAGCTGTGCTCGATGCCGGGAGCCTTGCCGCCAGACCGTTCAGCGGAGAGACGGCCGACAGGCTGGCTCACGAGAGTAATCTCTTTGACGAAGCGGCAAGGCAGTCAAACGAGGGGGGAGCTATCCCTGAGTGGATCTTGACCGGAGTACGCGGGGCGTCCCGATCGGTAGCGACGGCCGCCGCGTTTGCTCCCTTGGGTGAGTTCGGGATTATTGGCATGTTCGGGATAATCCGGGGGAACCAAGCTATCACGGAAGCCAACGACGCCGGCCTTACCGGGAAAGACAAACGGGCGTACGTCGGCCGAGCTGCGTTGATTGAGGGCGGAATAGCCGGGGCGTTCTCCGCTGTTGGCTGGGGCGGCTTTGAGAAGATCCTCGGGGGGAAGGGCACTGTGAGTAAGGCGGGGATAAAAGGAATCCTGAAAGCCGTGGGGATCTCCGCAGCACAAGAGCTGCCGGAAGAGGTCCTTACCGAGATGGTCGACAACTATAATCAGGCCTTCAGCGGCGTTGAACCGGATGCTATCACGCCCGAGAATCAGATGCGTACCATACGCGACACGGTCATTCAAACCCTAATGGCAGTGGGCATGACCGGGATAGTGAAAACCTCCTTGGTTCAGGACGCGCTCAAGAAAAGGGATCAGGTTGTATCCGGTCTCGCGCAGTCTTACGGGTTGCCGGAACAAACCACGAGATCGGCCTATGACGAAGCCGAGGCTCTACACAAAAAAGGATGGGACTTCGATATCGCTTTCGGCCGGTCTCTCGAAAAGGCGCAACTGACCACGAAGACGGGAGCCTTGGCGTGGGCTTTCCGAAATCCGCAAATGGCGGACGCCCTGGCCGACATCGTTCAGCCGAGTAGGAAAGATTTCGCCGACAACAAGCTGCCGGCCATGGCAGCAGAGGACCGGGCCCGGTTGTCTCAGCTCTTGCGCGAGGCGCGGGAAGTCCCGCTGCCGCCGAAGCAGCAGCAAGAAGAGACCGCACCTCCGGCAGAAGAGGACTTGCCTCCCCCGCCCGAGCCAGTGACAGAGGGTCCGGAGTGGTTGCAGGCGGCCCAGGCGCTTCAGGAGGCGCGGCCGGACCTGTACGAAACCGTCGATGACATGACTGGGATGACTCTGGTTGAGATGCAGGACGCCATGCCCGAGGACGATCTTGGGGATGTCGAGGTTCCGGATGACGCCGAAGCCGAGGCAGCAGCCGAAGAGCAAGCGGTCAAGACTGAGGATCTCGGGGAGGTCTCGGACGCGGACTTCGATGATATCATCAACGAAGTCGAGGAAGAGATGAAGGACGAAGAGGAAGCTGATATCACGCCTGGGGAGCCCGCCCCCGAGGCCGAAGAGACAACCCAGGGAGAAACCGAAGCACAGCGCGGACCCCGGGTACTGATCGAGTCTGCGGCAAAGCACGGAGTCAAGGGAGTAGGGGAAGCAGCGCAAGCGTTGCACGAGCTATTCGGGGGTAGTCAGAGGATGGGGGCGGGGATGCCGTCCTTTGACCAAGAGACCTACGAGAAGATAAAACCCCACCTGCATGCCGCCTATGCTGAATTCGTCGCGGCCGGTCGCGATCTCAAGGATTTTGTGAGGTGGGCGATGTCGAGTGGAGCGGGTGCTCGCGAGTATCTGAAGGCGTTCAAGGCCGAGATATCCAAGCCGACCGAAAAAGAGGGTGAAGTTTCTGACAAAGAACTGCCTGTAGCGGCCTTGGCGGATAAGCTCATTGAGAAGATTGCAGCGGGAGAGAAGTTGACTTGGCAAGCCTTGTTTAAGGCTGCCGATCTGGCCTATGGCGGGACGCGGGCCGAGAACAGGTACCGGAGCACCGACGCCTACGAGGCGCTTGAGTTCGCTGTCAATAGGTTGGTGGGCTCAGAGGTGGACGTCGATGTCGCTACCGCACAGAAGGCCGTAACGGAGATCCAGGGGATCTTGCAGCAGGTCCCGACCCAAACCATGCGCTCCGGGGAAAAGGATCTCATGCAGCAGTTCTCCACGCCTGCTGACTATGCTTATGCCGCTGTTTGGGTTGCGGGCGTAACCGATCAAGACGTTCTCTTAGAACCTTCCGGCGGGACCGGCAGCTTGGCTACTCATGCGTCCACTACCGGGGCAACGGTTATCGGGAACGAACTTTCCAAGAGGCGGGCTGCTCTGCTTTCTTGGTTCGCTGACAGGGTGTTCACTGAAGACGCCGAGCAGTTGTCTAATGTTTTGCCTGATGATATCAAGCCTACTGTGGTAGTCATGAACCCCCCGTTTAGCCAAGCCGGCAAACGGATGGGCGGCAAGATGCAGCCGTTGACCGGCGCAAAGCATATCGAGCAAGCTCTCAAGGTTCTCCAGCCCGGCGGCCGGCTGGTCTCGATCGTAGGCCGCGGCATGGCTCCCGGGCGTCCGAGGTTTGCGGCATGGTGGAGCAAGATTGGGAAGACGTACAAGGTAAGGGCGAACGTCGGAGTTTCGGGAGATGTCTACGCCAAGTACGGTACTCGGTTTGGGACGCGCTTACTCGTGATTGACAAGACAACCCCGGGCGGGGAGATGGTTACAGGCGAAGTCGAAACGATAAGCGAGCTGATTGAAACACTGAAGGAGGTCCGAGATGCAAGATCCATGGACGTTACCGATCAGCCTGAAGGCGCAGAAGGCGGCGAAGGAGCTGGAGGCGACGTTACCGACGGGGGTGTGGCCACCGATAGCGCTGATGATGTGGGCGATGGAGAGCGGGACGATGGAGGAAGTGAAGAGGGGGGCGATGGAAGCGATGAGGGACATGCTGAACACACTGGCAGGGGCGGAAGAGGAAAAGGCGGCGGCGTGGCTACTGGGGGAGGAAAGTCCGGAGTACAGTCCGGGGAACAATCCGGAGGAAACGATTCAGGAACTGATGGACACACTGCATCTGAGGATGTCGGCGACGATGGAGGGGTACCCTCCGACGTTCCTGGGGTAGACGTAGAGACCGCCGAAGAGTCAAGGGCAAACGAAGAGGAAGAGGGAGGAGCCTTTGAGACCTACTCCCCGAGCACCTTGGTCAAGGGGGCGCAGGAGCATCCGTCTCCCCTGGTCGAGTCTGCCGCCATGGCCAGCGTCAAATCTCCGCCCGTAAAGTATCGGCCCAAGATTTCAGCCGCGCTTATCAAGGCAGGTGTCTTCTCGGATGCACAGCTTGAGGCGATAGCCCTGGGCGGTGAAGCGCACCAGAAGTCTATCCTTCTTTCCACAGAAGAACAGGAAGAATTTCAAGAGCTGCGTCCGGGCCGACCTGTGCCCGAGGCCAAGACAAAGGGCATCTTTGTCGGAGACGGGACCGGGTCCGGAAAAGGCAGGGTAGCGGCTGGCTTTATCCTTGACAACCTGAACCAAGGACGCAAGAAAGCCGTCTGGATCTCTGAGAAGTCCAGTCTACTCAAGGACGCTAAACGTGACTGGTCGGCTACAGGCAAAGACGAAGGGGACGTCTTTCTTATCAACAAGACAAAGGTGGGCGATGATATCAAGGAATCCAAGGGGATCTTGTTTGCGACCTACGACACCCTCGGCCAGTCGGCCGCGGGCCGCAAGGAGGGCAAGAAAACGCGGATAGAGCAGGTAGCCGACTGGTTCGGCGAAGACTATGACGGCGTGATCGTCATGGACGAATCTCACAACATGGGTAACGCCACTACCAGCCGCGGCAAACGGGGAAGGAAGCCCCCAAGCAACAAGGCGCTTATGGGGATCGAGCTCCAGCGCCGATTGCCCAAGGCCAAGATCGTTTACATGTCGGCCACTGGCGCGACTGAGGTAAGCAATCTCGCGTACGTTGATAGACTCGGGTTGTGGGGAGAGGGTACGCCGTTCAGGAACCGGGAAGATTTCATAGACCAAATCTCTACCGGCGGGCTTGCTGCCATGGAGGTAACGGCAAGAGACATGAAAGCGATGGGGCTTTACTTGGCAAGAACGCTGTCCTTTAAGGGAGTCGGGTATTCGCGCCTTACCCATGCTCTGAGTGTCGATCAACAGGGAATCTTTAACACCCTGGCCTCGGGATGGCAGACGGTACTGCAAAACATCGAAGAAGCACTTGAACTGACTGCCGGGTTTGAGAATGTAAGCGGGGAGGTCCAAGTTGACCGCGGAGCCAGGGCGAAAGCTATGTCGGCGTTTTGGGGAAGGCATCAGCTCTTCTTTAACCAAGTGCTCACGTCCTTGCAGATGCCTTCCGTAATCAAAGCCGTCGAGAAAGATATCGCGGACGGAAAAGCGGTTGTGGTCCAGCTGGTCAACACGCTTGAGGCGTCAACGGAGCGGGCGCTGGCCAGTATGACGGACGAAGACAGTCTTGAGTCTCTTGATATCACGCCTCGCGATGAACTGATGCAGATGATTGAGAAGTCTTTCCCGGTTACGCAGATGGAGGAATACCAAGACGCGGACGGGAATACTCGAATCCGGGCCGCAGCTGACAGCAACGGCGAGCCTATCCTTAACAGAGAAGCGGTAGCCAAAAGAGATGCCTTGCTTGAGCAGATGGCGTCAATCGCTACGCCCGAGGCTCCGCTCGATCAGCTCATTAACCATTTTGGATTCAAGAATGTGTCCGAGGTTACGGGCAGAAAACGCCGGGTTGTCAAGGGGGAGAGCGGCAAGCGCGAGATCCAGAAACGCGGAAGCCGCGCCAACGCGGCAGACATTGCAGCGTTCATGGACGGCGATCGTGATATCTTGATCTTCTCCCAGGCCGGCGGGACGGGCGCTTCGTATCACGCGGACCCGACAAGGAAAAACCAAAAGCCTCGCGTCCATTACGTGCTTCAGCCGGGTTGGCGGGCCGACAAAGCCATACAGGGGTTGGGCCGGAGCCATCGAAGCAATCAGGTACACACTCCAGAATACAAGCTGGTCGAGACAGACCTTCCCGGGCACAAGCGGTTCATCTCAACGATTGCGCGACGGCTTGAGCAGTTAGGGGCGCTCTCCCGTGGCCAGCGTGATACCGGCGGCGGCGGAATGTTCTCTGAGTCTGATAACCTTGAGGGGTCTCACGCTCACGACGCCCTGTCAAAACTGATGCACGATATCGTAGACGGAAGTAACGATATAGACATTGACGAGTTTGAGCGGCAGACCGGACTGAAGATGCGGACTGATGACGGAGCCGCGTCGAACGGCATCGAAGAGATGCAGACCAACAAGTTCCTTAACCGGCTTCTCTCGTTGAACATCGATATGCAAAATAAGGTGTTCGACGCCTACTCGAAAATCTTGGCCCGGGAGATCGAGATAGCAATAGCGACCGACACGCTGGACACCGGCATGGAAGAGATCGACGCCGTTAGGATCGAGAAGGTAAGCGAAACCGTTGTACGCAAAGACGCAAACACGAGCGCTGAAACTCGGCACGTAGAATTGGCAGTGTACGAACATGCGTCAAAGGTTTCATGGGACCGGGTAAGGGTGATATCCGGCGCTCTTTTCGTAAGGAACAAACGCAGCGGGGTGTCTTACGTGCTTCAGGACGTAGGCGACCGCACCGACGCAGACGGCCGGATCGTGAGGATGTGGGCAAGGTGGAGCCCGGCGGCAGGTAAGAAGATGATCACGCGAGACGAGGCCTCTTTTCGGTATGAAAAAGCAGAAAAGGAAGAAGTCGGGAAGGAATGGGATGAACGCTTAGAGGCCGCTCCGGATCTTGAGAAACGTCCTATGCACCTGATAACCGGAGCGCTGCTGCCGGTATGGACTAAGCTCTCCGGATCTCCGCGGATTCGTCGCGCTGTCACTGTGGACGGCGAGCGATACCTCGGCCGCGTGGTGCCAAACTCCAAGATCCAAGAGACCCTTAAAACGCTGGGGGTCAACCGGGAGATTAAGACGCCGTCTGCCGACGAAGCTCAGCAGCTCTTGAGCGGCGGCGGACAAATCGGGCTGGAGAACGGTTGGACAATTATCAGCGGAAGGGTCTCGGGGGATCTCCGGATAGAGGTTGTCGGCCTGACGTCGCCGTCCGAGTTTGATCTACTCCGGAACATGGGCGCGATGATCGAGAAGCAAGGCTATCGGATGCGGGCCTTCATCCCCGTCGGTGCTGAGTTTGACGCGGCCTATCAGCGCCTTATCGCTCATACCAGAGTGGACAGTGTCGTAGCGGCCGAAGACGACGAAGCCATGTACGCCAACCCGTCCGGCGCTTTATCCAGCAGAGACGCCCTGAGTAAAGGAAAGATCCACCCGACCAAGCGGGCCAGCGACCAGACTCAAAAAGTAGACGTGATCAACGCGATCAAGCGGCTGTGGCCGCGGTTGACCGTTCGAGGACCCGCAACCATCGTCAGGCGGAAGGCTCTTGGATGGTACAACCCGGCGCTGGGGCTGGCGAGACTGAAAGACGTCCGCGATATCACCACTGCACTGCATGAGCTGGGGCATTACTTCGATCATCAGCGCCAATGGTGGTCCAAAAAGCACGGGCTTCCGCCCGGCATCCCGAGAGAACTCGCGCAGTTGGGGCGCGATCTCTACGGCGACACTCGGCCCGCTGGCGGATATCGAGCGGAAGGATTCGCCGAATTCATCCGAGAATACCTGACGGGCAGTGACGAGATCCAGGCGCGCGCGCCCAGGCTGTACGCATGGTTCACAACTGAATACCTGGCCGACAATCCCGACGAAGCCAAGAAGCTCCGAGAAGTCGAACTGCTGGTATCACGGTTTAATCATCAGACACCGCAAGAAACCGTACAGGCCTTTGTCGCTCCGCCCAAGAAAGACTACTCGGTACAACGGATCTCGACTGTGCTACAGGCTTTCGACGCCAAGATACACAGCTCAGCCATGCCGGTCCTTCAGGCTATGCAACGTACCGGGGCCGACCTGAGCCAGCTGCGGCCAAGCGACAACCCATTTATGTTGATCACCATGCACGCACGTAGCGCGGGCGGGCGTACCCTTCATTCTGTTCTTGGCGATTCCGTGGATCTCTACGGGCAGAAGACGGGAATAGGGCTTAGAAAGGCGCTGGAGCCGATAGCAGAGCTAGGAGACAAGGTTGTCGATGACTGGGTTTCCTATGCCGTCGCAAAACGCGCCACATACCTGCATGCTCGCGGAATTCAATCGGGCATATCGCCGGCCAAGGCGGACGCCGTTGTGAAAGAGCTGGGGTCAGAGATGTTTGACGCCGTCCTTGACGAAGTAACCGCCTGGAGCCGGCGTATCCTGCATCTACTGGTAGAGTCCGGAGCCATGACGGAAACCGAGTTTGAAAAGATCGAGCTGATGAACCCCGTGTACGTTCCGTTCTCCCGCCGGTTCAGCGAGAAAGAGCTTCGCAAAGGTCGCGCCGGCAAAGGCCGCGGCGTTTATCGTATCAAGGGAAGCGGCCGGGAGATCCACAATCCGCTTGACGCCATGGTCCTTCAGGCTGAGCATATCATCAAGGTAGCCCAGCAAGCAGACGTCCTCCGGGCGCTGGTGAAGTTCCATGACTCGCAAAAAGGCGAGGGAGGCACGGCCGACGCGCTGGGCGGCATGATAGCAGAGGTAAGCGCTCCGAAAGAGGCGACCACCTTCTCTATCGAAAAGATCAAGAAAGAGATAGCGGAGAAGGCTATCCAGCTGGGAGCCGACCCGGAAGAAGTCGCGGCCGCCATGATGGAAACTTGGCAAGAACAGCTCACAGTCTTCACGCCGGCCAAAGAGTACAAGGGAAAGGACAACGTCGTTGCAGTCACCGTCAACGGCAAGCGTCGATTCTTCGAGCTCGACTCAACGCTTATGCCGATCATTCAGGGCATGGCGAAAGACAGCGTTCTTGGTGGCCCGCTTGGCGGACTGAGTAGAAGAGCCGTCGCGCTGCAACGCCTGGGCGCTACCGGGCTCAATCCCGCGTTCGGGCTGCTGCGTAATCCACTTCGCGATACCCTGACGGCGTTTGCGTTTGCCGATTATCATTTTCATATTCCCGTGATATCAACTATCCACGGATCGATTCTCGACATCGCCGGCACTGACCAAGCGCAGATGTATCACGCCCTGGGTCTCGACATCGCCGGCATGATCGGGCAAGACATGGCGGCAGCCAAGAGAGCGGCCAAGAGAGCGACGGCGACAACGAAGCTGGGCAAGCTGAGAACGATGGGGGTCCTGTCAGGGCTGAGGGAAGTTCTATCGCACTCCGAGGTAGGCCCGCGTCTGATGGAATTCAGGGGCGCTTACAAGCACGGCCTGAAGACGTGGGGCACTGACGCTGATGCTGCCGTGTTGGCGTCGTGTGCTGCCAAAGATATCACGGTCAACTTTTCTCAGTCCGGATCAGCCGGCCGAGCCATCAACGAAACCGTGTTATTCTTCAACGCCTCGGTTCAGAGCGTGATGAAACTCTCCCGGGCCCTGGGCGTCGCAAAGCCCCTGCCGTGGGGCAAGATCCAGACCAAAAGGGGGAACCTCGCGAGAACAGCCCGGCGAACGCTGGGCGGGATGACGTTCGTGTCGTTGATGAACTATTTCCGGAACCGCGACAAGGATTGGTGGAAGGACCTGCCGGCTCATGAGAAATGGGGCTATATCCACGTCGGCGGGCCGAGCATGGACAAACCTATCTTCCGCGTTCCGTTGCCGTTTGAGGTAGGATCTCTGTTCGGGGCTATCCCGTGCGCGTACCTCGAAGACAAGAGAAACCCGGGAGCGCTCGATGAAGCGCTCAAAGTTTTCTTTGACGGCGCATTTCCCCTTGAGATTACCTCGATCCGCGGGTTCCTGAGAAATGTGGCGCTTCTCTCTCCTGCCGTGGACACGGTTGCGAATAAGGACTGGAAGGACGCCGACATCGTCCCACAGTACGCCAAGTACAGCTTGAAGAAAGATCAGGCCAAGGTAACGACCACGTGGCTGGCCAAGCTCATAGGCGCACACGTCCCGGGCGGATACAGCCCTGCCAAGATCGATCACTTGATTAACGGGTACACCGGCAACCTGTACCGGCGTATGCTGGACACGATAAAGCTGGCGGTCGACCGATCGGACATCGATCTGACCAAGCCGTCTTCGCTGCCCTTGTTCGGTACGCTCTTCTTGCGTCCGGAGACGTCCCGTTCTATCGGCGACTTCTACGATCGGCTCGATCTGATATCACGGAAGAAGAAGTCTGGAGATGCGAGCGTGGAAGAGCTGGGCGAATGGATCTTGATGGATCGAGTATCGAGGAACCTGTCGGGCGTTTGGTCTGAACGGCGGGACGTGATATCATCCGGCAAGAACGCCGGAGCCAAGAAAGCCGGAGCCTTGGTCATGATCAAGGAGGCCCAGGCCCTTATCGCCACGACCAAGAAGCTGACCAAGGCTGATCACAGAAAGGCGGGGATAGGCAAGCTGGCCTATGACGCCACCTCTCCCAACGCGGAGCCGGACAAGAAAAAACTCGCCCAGGATCTACTCGGGTCGGTTGGCGGCGAAGAGATCAAGGCGGCGCTGAAGGTATTCCGCAAAGGCAAGACGACCGCCATCATGGGTCCTTCCAAGAAGCTGACCGCATACGGAAAACGGTTGCGCGAACTGAAGAAACTGAGGCTATCAGAATAATTTCTCACCTTTTTTTCCCGATCCGGGTTGATTACGGTTTTTCGCGACATACCAGTAGTATTGACTACGGCAGCAGTACCGCTTAGCGAACTGCTAGGGGTCATAAGGTGCGTAAAGCACGGCCCGGTAGCCCTGCGGTCCCTGGGACTGCCGCGGGGCTACCCCGTACCTTCTCCACCACCATAGAGGAGAACGCCCATAAGCCTTCTTGCGAGCCTTGCGAGTCGAACCACCACAGGAGAAAGAGATATGTCCATCACACTTGCCTCACTTCAGAGAGGCGTCCGGCTGAGAGCGCCCCGGGTCATCGTACTCGGCGTTGAGAAGATTGGTAAAACGACCTTCTCATGTGGGACGACCTTTGACGAGAACGGTAAGATCATCGAGACCGGGATAAACGGACCCGTTGTGATCCCGGTCAAGGGCGAAGAGGGCGTAGACGCCTTGGACGTCCCAGTCTTCCCCACCTGCACATCCTTCCAAAATCTGATGGAAGCGCTTACGGCGCTTTACGTGGAGGAGCACGAGTACAGAACCGTTGTCGTGGACTCGGCCAGCGCCTTGGAACCGTTGGTTTGGGATTCCGTCTGCCAGCAGTACAACGTCGACTCCATCGAGAAGGTCGACGGGGGATATGGAAAAGGGTACACGGCAGCCGTGAGCGAGTTCCGGAAGCTGCTCGACGGACTCGACGCCCTTCGCGCCGAGAAGAACATGGCCAGCATCATCATCGGCCACGTCAAGGTGAAGCGCTTCGACGATCCCGCCGGCGAAAGCTACGATCAGTTCATGTTCGACGTACACGACAAGGTAGCGAACCTGTTGTTTCGCTGGTCCGATCTGATACTCTTCTGCAATACCAAGGTCGTGGTCAAGAAAGAGGACCAGGGCTTTGGTAAAGAGACACATCGCGGCATCGACGTCTCCGGCGGCAAGCGCTTCCTGTTCACGCAGAAGCGGCCCGCTCATCCCGGCGGCGGCCGCGGCGCGTTCGGCCAGCTCCCGTACGAGCTCCCCCTCGATTACTTGGCCTTTCAAACCGCCGTTGAGGCCGCTGCTGCGGAGGCCGTAGCGATCGGGGGCGAGAAATGAGTCCATGGGAGAGAAAAACCGATCAGCTTCACGTCAAATGCGATCGGTGCAGAAGAACAACCTCTGCTGATAGCACGTTCCGAGACGGGAAAGACAAAATCTGCCCCAGGTGCTACAAGTCTGATACCATCGAACACCGGAGGGAGATCCTTAACGAATTTCCGCCTCACGGAATAGTCTTGAACCGAAATATCCTGCCGCGACCGCGGTCAATGAGATGCACCCGCACCACCACATAGCAAGGAGATTGAATTCATGCCCGGTAACATCAGCGAACTTTACGGAGAAGACTTCGACACCCGCCGAGAGGACGCGGCAACCGGCTCCTTTGAGCCGCTCCCGCCCGGTTGGTATCCGGTCATGGTCGATGACGCGGAGATAAAGGACACTCGGGCCGGGACCGGAAAAATCCTGAAGCTGGAGCTGGTCGTGATCGGAGAGACGTTCAACGGCCGGCGGATCTTCGCAAACATCAACCTCATGAACCCCAACGCGAAAGCCGTCGAGATCGGCATTCGCGAACTGGCCGCGCTGGGTCAGGCTTGCGGGTTGGCGGCTATCGCGGACTCGGACCAGCTGCTTGGACAGCAGATCATGGCCCGCGTCAAGATCACGTCGGCCGAGAGATCGGGAACCGGCGAGCCCGACAATAACGTCACGGCCTACAGAGCGATCGACGTTCCAACCGCGGCTCCGCCCGCAGCCGCCCCGGACTCCGACCAAGCCAATACGCCTGCCCCACAGCAAGCCGCTGCGGTAGGAGCCGCCCCAACGGCCTACAAGGCGACACCCCCCGCTGCTCCCCCCGTCAAGGCTCCCGTCAAGAGCAAGATGCCCTGGGAAAAGTAGCCGACTTAATGGCTGGTACTTAGAGGTGTTGATAGCCAAGATAAAATAGCGGAACCTCCGGGCCGGTGAGAGGCCGGCACTATTTACCATCATACAAGGAAAAGACCAATGAATGAGTCAGCACTACAGGAATTAGCCGGCCAGTTGTTTCAAGCAAAACGTGCCGAAGCGGAGGCAAAAATCGAGCGGGTCGAGATTGAAGAGCAAATTGCCGCGCTGGTCGAGACCAACGACAACGGCAGCAAAACCGTGGACACGGGGAACGGGCTGAAGGTCACAGTCAAACGAGGCCTCAGCTACTCGGCCGACCTCGATTCTATCATGGGGCTGGACATCCCTGGAGAAACCATGCCGGTCAAGGTCCAAGCGGCCAAGTATGTGTTCAACCCGAAAGAGTACGAGCGCGTACTCGCGGATCATCCGGACGTCGGCGCGAAGCTGGCCGAGTTCGTTACCACCAAACCGCTCAAGGCCTCGGTGACAATCAAAATGGCGTAACCGCACGGGTTGTGCGCCTCTGCCCGATTGCCGCTGGGCAGGGACGCCGCGCCTTCCACCTCTTCACCACCACAGAGGAACGGACCTATGAGCGACCTATCAAACTTCGCACCTCAAGCGAGCGATACGGTTAAGCAGATTTACGCTTGGCACAAGAAGATGGGCGAATCGGAACCTTCCCGCGGATATCTCGGTGCCAGCATCCTCGGGCACGAGTGCGAGCGGAACCTTTGGTACAACTTCCGGGGCTGCGTTCCCCGGTCCTTCTCAGGCCGCATGTTCCGGCTTTTCGAGACCGGCAACTTGGAAGAGCCTCGGATGGTCAAGGAACTTTGCGCCATTGGCTGCGAGGTTCACGAGGTAGATCCCAACACCGGAGAACAGTTTGCGGTGTCGGCCCTGGGCGGGCACTTCTCCGGACACATGGACGGTTGCGCGATCGGGATACCGGAAGCGCCCCTGACATGGCACGTGCTTGAGTTCAAAACTCACAGCGAAAAGTCTTTCGCTAAACTCGTCACTGCCGGGGTAGCAGCGTCAAAGCCACAGCACTATGCTCAGGTCATGGTTTACATGGGCCTGACGGGCCTGACTCGCGCTCTGTACCTCGGCAAGAACAAGAACACCGACCAACTGTACGCCGAACGAATCCCGTATGATAGCACGGCGTTCAAGTGCCTGATGAACCGCGCCGAGCGGATCATCAAAAGCACGGCTCCGCCCGAGCGGATAGCGAAACGTCAGGACAGCTTTCATTGCCGCTTCTGCGCGGCGAAAGAACTCTGCTGGGGAACCAGCGACATAGCCGTCCCGATCCCGACTAAAGCCTGCCGGACATGCTGCCACGCCACGCCGGACACGGAGCGAGAGGACGCCGTATGGGTGTGCAAAAAGCATAACTTCGACGTAAGCCCCGTGGGGAGCGCAATCGGTTGCGAAAATCACCTACTGCTGCCTGATCTCGTATCCTTTGCCGAACCGACCGATGCCGGCGACGACTGGATCGAGTTCACGAACCACGAGGACGCTGCCGTATGGCGACACGGCCCGGGTAAAGGGATGTTCAGCACCAAAGAGCTGATCACCACTGCTGGACCGCTGGGACCGCCCGGAGCTGCAAGAGTACAGGCCAAGGGAGTACAGTCGGTCGAGCCCGAGCCGGAGCCCACAGGCTTCGAGCTCCCCAAGGACCTCTCATTGCTCGCGCAATATCCTTGGCAGGATTCTGAGCGCGTTTGGGACGGCCCTTCATCCGCCCTGGGTGAAGAAATTACTCGGCTGATTGGATTCAGCGTTGCGATTACGCCAACGGCGCAGGAGAAAACGGCCGAATGGGAGGCGTTTGAGTACGGCAATCATGAACTGCTGGCCGTGGTCTATCATACCGGCGACCAGCATCATGCAGCCATCTGGAGAGGGAAGTCATGAAGCGTCCAAGAAAAGAAGCAACCTGCGCCCAATGCGGGTACAAATTCTTTGTTTCGGCAAGGAAGCCCTACCGTAATTCACAAATGGACCCCAAGAGAAGAAGGCTCCCGATTTGTCCGGAATGTCACAAGGATAACATCAGAATCTGGAACGAGCTCAAGGAGAGCCGAAGACCCGAAGGCGAGGTGTAAGCCATGGAAGCGATGAAGATATCCGAGGCGATTTCTCTTCTGACGGGGATCGAGAAACAGTACGGGAATGTCCGCCTATGCTGTGCCGCCTCTGTGGACCCCGAGACCCTATGCCGAATCAGTAGCATCGACGCTGAAAAGGATGGTAGGGGTAATTGGGAATGTATCGCCAGAGTCACTAATGCCGACAAGCTGAGACCACAATACGAGGAGGATTAAATCATGCCCAAGCGCAAGAAAAAAGAGATGACCGAGCTGGAGATCCGTCGGCATCAGGTAGCGGAGTACGCCGGCATGCTGGGGCGCTGGGGAGAGAAGACCGACAACATCCCTCCGGCTGAGTGCGAGACCCCACAGGAATGGATCATGAAGCGGTTCGCCGAACACCTGAAGGAGCTGCAAGCATGACCGGCCTGTTTCGTCCACCATCGATCGAAAGCGGCGCTATCACGCCCAGGCCGTACCAAGAGGAAGCGCTTGAAGCGCTCGATCTGCACATGCGGTCCAAGGAAACGTACCCGTGCGTAGTGATCCCGACCGGCGGCGGAAAGTCGATTCTTATGGCATGGGCTATCCAGCAATGGAAACGCGCCTACCCACCCTTCCGCTGCTGCATCCTTGCTCACCGCAAAGAGCTGGTACGGCAGAACGCCTCCGAGCTGGCCAGCGTTTGGCCGGGCGGCGACATTGGCATCTATTCCGCTTCGTTGCGACAACGGGACTGTGATAGTTCCGTAGTGTTCGCCAGCATCGATAGCGTGTTTCAGAGGTGGGGAGAGTTCCCCGCCTTTGACGTGATCATCGTTGACGAGGCTCACCGGATACCCGCCCGGGGAGAGGGCAAGTACCGCAGCTTCATCAAGGGCTGCAAGTCGCTGAATCTGAACCTTCGGGTTATCGGGTTCACCGCTACACCGTTCCGGATGGGTTGCGGCCCGATCTGCCACAAGGACCATATTCTCCACGAAGTCTGCTATGAAGCCAACGTAGGAACACTGATAGCACAAGGGTTTCTGTGTCGGCTTCGGTCCAAGATCGGAGACGTACAGCCCGACATGGCAGACGTGCGCCGGAATTCGGGCGGCGATTACATCACGAAAAGTCTTGCTTCTGTCGTGGACACGCCCAAGATCGTGCGCCTTGCCATCCGATCAGCCATGGGCATCATCAACGCGGAGAAGAGACATTCCATCATCTTCTTCTGCGTGGACGTCCGGCATTGCAAGGACGTAAGTGCGGAGCTGCGTAAGTATGGGGTGCAGGCTCCTACCATCACAGCCGGGACGCATAGCCTGGACCGAGACCGCACAGCGGAAGCGTTCAAACTCGGGCAGCTCAGGGCTATCTGTAACGTCAACGTGTACACGGAAGGGTTCAACGCTCAACGTGTCGACTGCATCGTTCTCTTGCGCCCGACGTTGTCCCAAGGGCTCTACGTGCAGATGGTCGGCAGAGGGCTCAGGCAGCATCCGTCAAAGACAGATTGCCTCGTGCTCGACTACGCGCACTGCATCGAGAGGCACGGACCCATTGACTGCATCGAGGGGGGTGAGGTCAAGCTGATGACGTGCGGTCAATGCGGCGACGTGTTCAGTCGTGCTATCAGGGTGTGTCCGCATTGCGGTTGGGAGATCCCGAAACAAGAGATCGAGCGGATGGAAGGCGAAGAGCGCGAGAAGCGCATGCACGAAGCCGAGGCTTCACAGCGGGCCATCCTCGGCTCCGAGCCCGAGGAACTCAAGGTCGACGATGTTATCATCAATCGGCATAGGAAGCTGGACAAACCGGACAGCTTGCGAATTCAGTACCGTTGCGGGATGAGCGTCATCCGCGAATGGATTTGCCTCGATCACGGCGGCATCGCCGAGAACAAGGCTCGAATATGGTGGGCGCAACGGTTCGGCCGCGCGGAAGCCGGAAGCGTTACCGTTGACTCAGCGATCGAGGGGCTGTTTACTGCTCAGAGGATTAACGCTGTCACCGAGACCGTTACCGTCGTTCGACGCGGCAAGCACGTCGACATCGTCAAATACAAGTTCTCAGCTAAGAGCCAAGAACAAAACACGCAAAGGAGGGTCACACAGAATGAACCTGCATCTTCACCGCTACAGGGACACAAATCGAACCCTGATTACCCGGCTGCTGCCGCAAAAGCAATTCCGAGAACGGGCCTGCCGGTGCGGTCGCTCGCGGTTCGTTGAGATCATCGAGACAGCCGAGCTGTCCATGCCGACTCGCCTTGACGTCTTGAGCCCTCGGAGGACCCCGGCAGATGCCTAAAGAACACCTCGATTACGCGCTGGAGTATGCCGCTCGCGGTTGGCCCGTGTTCCCTTTGCAGCCGAAAGAGAAGAAGCCGCTATCGGGAACGCACGGGTTCAAGGACGCGAGCGTCAACGAAATCATTCTCACACGCCTTTGGGACCGGGAACCGGCCGCTAATATCGGCTTGGCGACCGGGAAGGATGCCGGGTTGTGGGTCCTCGACATCGACGGTCCCGCGGGTAGCAAGTCGTTGACTGACCTCGAAAACGAGATAGGACCGCTGCCCGAGACGTTAGAGCAGAAGACAGGCGGGGGCGGGCGGCAGCTGTTCTTCAAATGGCCCGAGCGGCGGGAGATCAGGAACAAGCAGAGCCTACGGCCCGGGATCGATATTCGGGGAGAGGGTGGATACGTGGTTCTGCCCCCCTCCATCCATCCGAGCGGGACGCCGTACGAATGGTCGTGCAAGCAGGATAAGCCGATCGTGGACGTGCCGGGCGAATGGCTGGACGTGGTAGTGCCGCCAAAGAAGAACGTCGCGCCATGGGAGCGCGTGTCTGAATCCCCGGGGCAAGCGGCCGCCGCCGATCCGGCCCCGATCGGCGGGACGCCGATCATCGAACGAGCCGCCCTATACCTTCGGGAATGCGACTCGGCCGTCGAGGGTGCCGGCGGTCACAATGATTTGCTTTGGGCGTCCCGCGCCCTGGTGATTGGGTTTGATCTGAATGACGCCACGGCGCTGTCGTTGTTGTGGTCGGATTTTAACCCGCGTTGCAGTCCTCCGTGGGATCAGGCAAAACCAAAGGACCGCAAAGATTTTGAGCGTAAAGTCCAAGAAGCACGCAACACGCCCGGGGTGAAACCGAAAGGATGGCTGTTGGATGAACTGGGCTTGCGGTCTGGCGAGGACATGGCAAAGGATATCGCTGTCGGGCTGGAGTCCCGGGACAACCTGCTGGCCAGCATCCCCGATATACTGGGGATCGAGACCAACCCCGGCGCCGCATGCGAGGTGGAACGCCAGCCGTTTCCGGTCGAATACTTCCCCTCGCGTCTCGCCGATTACTGTCGGCAGATATCAGAAGCGCACGTGGTAGACCTGTCCTTTGCGGCGCTGCCCGTGCTTGCCGTGGCCGGCGCTGCTATGGGGAACCCCTGGCGATTGCAGCTTAAACGCGGGTTTGTGGTGTCGCCGAACATTTGGGTCGGGATCGTGGCGGCGTCAGGGACGAACAAGAGCGGGCCGCTGCACGAGATCGTCGCGCCGTTACAGACGGTGCTTTCCGTCGAAGACATCAAAGAAGATCCGATGCTGTGCCCCACAGGGCGGATGATTGTGTCCGACGCCACCATAGAAGCGGTGATATCACAGCTGGTAGTGCAGCACCGCGGGCTGTTGATGTTCCGTGACGAGCTGGCGGGCTGGGCAAAGTCGTTCAACGCTTACCGAAAAAGCGGCGGCGACGAACAGGCGTGGATAGAGTTTTGGGGCGCGAAAGCCTACTACCTCGACAGGAAGACCGATAACGAGCAGGTCGTCATCCACGCTGCCAGCATGTCCGTCCTTGGCGGCATCCAGCCGCATGTATTGGTCGAGTGCTTTGACCCCGGCAAGTTCGCGTCCGGTCTCGTCCCGAGACTGCTTATCACCTGTCCGCCGCCGACTGACATGTATTGGTCAGAAATAGAGGTAGGCAAGGACGCTACCGAGGAATGGAACGATGCTATAATGTGGCTCAGGACCCGACCCTTTGCTTCGCTCGAAACGAACTCGGGCCGCTTCTTGCCGTACACGCTGAAACTATCATCCAAAGCCAAGGAGGTTTACGTCGGATACTTCAATTCCGTAAGCCAACAGATAGGCAAACTGCAAAGCGAAAGCGCAATCTCGTTTGCCAGCAAAGCCCGGGTCCTTGCCGGAAGACTGATGCTGATACATCACGGGCTCTCGCTGGCCAGCAAGCCAGCAAAAGACAAAGCGGTAGGCGTTCCGGATGCTCCAGTCGGGCCGAAGAGCGCTGAAGCCGGGGTGGCCTGGGCCGCGTGGTGTCTTGCCGAGCAGCTCCGGGTGTACGGGTTCTCGCGCTTGGAGTACAACAAGGAGCAGGCGACAAGGTTGGCCGCTCTTATCAAGGACAAGTCTGCCAACGGTCTGACCGCTACTGTCCGACAGGTCCAGCGTTACAACAGCAGACGCTACAAGAACGGAAAAGAAGCCACGGCAGCTATGGATCAACTGGTAGAAGCTGGCTTAGCGCACTGGGATAGCAAAAAAGAGAAAGTGACACTGATATGAGTCCACAAGCGAACTCGATAGGTTATCTCGTTGGCGACCCCAAGCCTCTCAGGGATAGCGGTGATGGGTTGCAGGACAGAGCTGACAGCCTTCGGTTGCTGGCCGCTGAGATACTGGCGACACTGGTAGCCAATCGCGAGCGGGGAGCGCTGACGACTACCCCGCCGAAATGCGGAGAGGCCTTCGATGGAATGATAGTGCAGTGGCGGGCCCGTCTCAAGACGCTAACCAATTCCGCTCCCCGCTCCAGCTCGCCGTGCGGCGTGGAGGAGGGAGCATGAAATGCTTTAGATGCGGAAACGAATTGGCGACGGGAGATGCCCCGAACTCGTTGTTGTGCAGAACGTGTGAAACGCTGCTCAATGTTACGCTCGCGCCCGTTCCGCAGCCAAAAACAGACCGCTCCCGCATCACCGAGCTTGAGGCCGAGCTCGCGAGACTGCGCGGGACCGTGAAGGCGGAGCGGCGACGGATCGAGGCGTACCAGTCGGAGGTTGTGGAACTGCGGGAACGGTTGGACGACGCGACGTGGATACCGGGCGATCCCAAATCCGCCGGTTTCTATCAGGTGTTCCGACCGGAGTATGTGCCCTATGTCGATACGGCATATTTCAACGGGTACGCTTTCGGCTGGTATTCGAGCGGGTACGACCACAACGAGCGCGACTGGATACAGGGTGTGACGCATCACAGAGCGGTACAGGCAGGCCCGCCAGAATCGGAAGGAGCATGAGGATGACACCATCACACTCACGCAGAACTTTTGACGAATGGCGCGGCCCCCCTCCGACAACGGACCGCGAATGCGGCCTCGTTGAATGGCGTCACATGACAAAACTGCTTTGGGAGGCCTGGCAGGCGAGCAGAGAGTGGCGGGGCAACGAAAGAGCGGCTGGACTTTTAAAACGGGTAGAGCGTGCGAGGGCAGAGTTTGAACAGGAAGGCGGCGACAAATGAGCAAGCTATCACACTGGCTCAACCCGAGCATTCCCATCGGCCCGCAGTTTGTGGTCTGGCCCTTGAGCGAGCGGGCAAGCTGGTTTCCGTTGTTCGTATTTGAACGGTTCAAGGGACGCGCCCTGCGTCACATTTACCGTTGGGCCTTTCAGATTGGCCCGTTTGAGGTTCGCTGGTGGCGGCCGGGTATATGGGTTGAAGCAAAAGGGAGCCAAGGATGAAAATAGTTGGAATGCTCACAACTCATCAACATAGCCCCGACCTCAGCGTCGTGGTTCTTGCCACGCTCGGACATGCAATGATCCCGTTGGACATCTCGGGTGTCATGCCCCAATACGCTCGTGCCAACACGTCTAAGCCGGTTGGCATAATCGGCGAGATTAAGGACGGCGCAATCAAGGTTGAACAAATCATACAGGACGAACCAACACCGGGACCTCGGGCAGCATAACGCCAGAAGCGGAAGGAGCATGAGGATGAACCGGCAGACGACACTTGTGATGGGCGATACGGTCCAACGCGAAAAGATGGGGGAAGCAGCGTTGGCAAAGATGAAAGCCTTGGAGTGTGTGCAGGACGCAACCCCGGCTGAGTACGAGTTCAAGCCCCCGCCGCCCCCGATGCCGATGTTTGCAACACGCGGCATGAACCGGGACGATCCGGCGCACCCAAAGAACGCATTCAGAAAGGCAAAAGAAGATGAATGAAGCAATGGTCATGCAGAGGATCAGGAACGAACGATCACGGCAAGAAGCGAAATGGGGCCAGCAGAACCACGACCCGCTTCTCTGGCTCGCGATTCTTGGCGAAGAAGTTGGGGAGGCCAACAAGGCTGCAATCGAGGGAGAAGGTGGGAAATACTGCAAGGAGTTGGTCGAGGTGGCCGCTGTGGCCGTTGCCGCCGTTGAGGCCTACTTCCGGAACTTTCAGGCTGGCGGGCGGCCGATTGAGTCCGAGGTAGACAAGCAACTGGCACGAAAACACGAGGCAGGCCAATGAGCGGCGAACCAATCAGAGGACCTCCGCACGATCCTACGCTGCACAACCGCATGCCGGACGATGGTTTTACGCTGGTATCAGCCGGACAGCCAAACAGCGCCCGTGCTGCAACAGGCATGGCAAGGCGTAGAGGACGGTAGCATTTCTTGGAAAGACATTGAACTGGTAACAGAAAGAGACAAGCCAAATGAATGAAGAACCGAAAGTTACGTTGACAGCAAGGGCCGCAGAGAAAGAGCCGAAGGAACAAAGCCTGAGATACAGAAAGAAGCCAGTAGTGATTGAAGCGTTTCAGATGACGAAAAAGCGGAGGACAGACAATCAGGATTGGCCGGAATGGCTCAATAAGGCGTGGAACGAAGAGCATGGAGATGCCGGCTCAGTCTATCCTACCGTGAAAGGGACCGGAGACGGCACAATCTCGATTTGCACGCTGGAAGGCGAGCATCTGGTGTCCTGGGGAGACTGGATCATTCAAGGGGTACAGGGCGAATTGTACCCGTGCAAGCCCGACATTTTCGAGCAGACGTATTTATCTGCCCTTGCCTGCACGAGTGCAGTGCCGGAGCCCGAAGAGGAATACATGGTGCTCGATGGGGGCCATGGCGATACACCGATGGACAAAATATACCCAAGCCTTGTGTCGGCCGAGGCGGCGATCTCCGCCGAGCTACAGGACCCGCTCTTGGGAAATTTTAGGGCATGGGGAGAGGACGACAGGCTGTTCGAGGTATACACCATCGTCAAGGTGGTCAAGCGGATGCTTCCGGTCGCCACCGCTACCTGCTCTATCCGGCTGGAGAAGGTTGCGGCCGTCATTGATGTCCACGCATGACCGAGTCAGCCAATATCATGCTGCCGTTGCCGCCGGCATGTTTGTCTCCGAACCGGCCGCCCGGATCTCGCGGCGGTCGGTTTCGGAAGGCTGCCGCTACCAGACGGTACAGGAT
>Ga0075123_10000371_pt1 | contig 23513 bp, 18 predicted proteins | sample AntAceMetag02UKX_FD_69808 | JGI IMG/M metagenome (GOLD analysis project Ga0075123, IMG submission 69808) | Saline lake microbial communities from Ace Lake, Antarctica - Antarctic Ace Lake Metagenome 02UKX | ecosystem: Environmental > Aquatic > Non-marine Saline and Alkaline > Saline | place... | reverse complement strand
CAGCCGAGGCCGCCCCGCCCCAGTGGCCGGTGCCCTTGTCATGCAAAACGTCGAATACGTCAAGTCGGCACTGCTGGGCAAGATACGCAATCATCGCGGCCTTTTTCTTCAAGTCGGTCTCATCGAGTATCTTCTGCGCATCTATACGCTTAATGTCTTCGTCAGCCATTCTTAGTTGCTTGCCTTGTTTTGCATTTCATAAAAAAGTTCACGGCCAGCGCACTCCGGCAATCAGAATCTGTCGACCTCAATACCCATCAAATCGCAGTAAAGTTCAATGGCCCCACGGTGGTCGCCCGGGACAACGTGCGCATGGTTGGCGTTAAAAACCTCGACAAAATCGGTGGGACTAACATCCATTTTAACGTACCCGTGAGGCCATGCACTGCACGTTTCACCCATCTTCTCCCGTGGAAAATCAACAAATTCGCCCTTCGCAAGGAACATCCGATACTTGCCCTCGACCCTCGACAAACGCGCCAGCGTAATCTCACCTTCACGACAGACATAGGGAAAGTGCGCACCGTTGCCGCCATATTTAGCTACCACCGGCTCGACAAAAACCTTCGCCAAATTCTCGGCAGGGTCTTCACTTCGAGCGGCATACCACGATGGCTGCGCCCCGCAATTGCAGCAGACAAACACATTGTTCTCAAAATCATAGCTGCGAACATCGAACAACAGCGACGGATACCCGCTTATCAGTTTTAATATCTGCATCGTAAGGGCGCCGTCGCCGTCGGCCTCACACGCCATTACTGTGGGCTCCTTCGGCCCGTTCCAGTCATAGGGATCGTTGAGAAAAACTGCGTTCAGGCAGCATGTATTAAAATACTCGCTCATATCGTAGTGACATTTAACACCCACAAAATCCAGCCCAAGAGTCTCAATGATACTTCGCATCGCAATATAGTGACGCACCTGATCCTTGACATGCTTAGGAGCGGCCTTTCCCTCGGTGCTGACCTTACCCGCCTTTTCACAAAGCCAGGCATACGCCCTTTCGACCTCATCGTCATCCGCTTCTTTCGCTCGCCGGATTATTTCTAATTGGTCTATGTGCTCGACATCAACGCCGAATTGCTGCATCCACTCGGCCGTGCTAACGGCGCCTGTATTCATCCCGATGCTACGTCCCCCGATCAACCCGTACACGCTTCCCTTCATACGTTCGATTACACCGGACGCACGGCAAAAGCCGGAAAGCTTCTCAAGAAGCTCAGGCTCCTCTAAAGGATTGCCCCAAATTTTGCAACTGTCGATTCCGACCTGCCTCATCGCGCCGTGTGCAGCCATGATTCCGCCCAATCCGGGCAAGCTGCCGTCTTTGGATGAGCTTAGCATAACCGGCAGACCGAGTACGCGAGCGGAAATTACGCTGAAATTGGGAAAGGCAAAAACGGGTATGTTGAAAACAGCCGCTTCTACATCGGCCTTACTCATCTCCTTGGCCATCGCCCTTGCGATCTTAGACGAATGCACAATTTCGCTCGCTTCGACAGGCTCGAGAAGCGGATCTTTCCCAATCGCTTCTGCCAAAACCTTGCCGTGTCCGGAGATTACCTGCTCAAGGCTCTTATGAACCCGATATCTACCATCCGAAAAACCGAGCAGCCCAACACGATAAGGCGCCAACTTCAAAAAAACAGGTTGTATACCCATCTGCTTCTCCTAAACAGTACGCACTTCAATAATTACTGAAATCCTTTCGAGACCTTTGTCAGCCTCCAGCCACAAAGACGTTAGTCTTTTTTCGCAGAGCAGTCAAGCATTACCAGCCGGATGGCCTGTTCAGCCGTATCGGCCAGTAGCTCCTCAGCGCCCGCCATCGCCTCAGCCTCTGTCATCGGCCCCGAGCATATCGGCATCATTGCTGTAACCCCGATATTGAGAACTTCCCGGGCGCCGGGTCCGATTGAGCCCGCCAATGCAATCACGGGAATCGCTTTTCCTGCAGCGGCTCGCGCTATGCCGCTGATTGTTTTCCCCGAAGCCGTCGTAGCGTCAATCCGCCCCTCACCCGTTATGATCAAGTCCGCAGACTCAATTTTTTCGGCGAACCGATTGTATCGCATTATGATATCAATTCCCGACTCAAGCCTGGCGTCGCAAAAAGCCAAAAGGCCCGCCCCGAGGCCACCTGCCGCCCCGGCGCCGGGTATGTCACGCACTTTCCGTCCTGCTTCGTTCTCGATCAGCTTTATAACATGGTGCATATTCTTTTCGAGAATTTCGACGCTCTCGTTATCAGCGCCTTTTTGTGGTCCGTAGGTATGGCTGGCCCCGTTCGGGCCAAGCAGCGGGTTGGTGACATCACACGCCACAACAAAACTTGCCTGTTTGATTCGTTCCACGCAGGCGGTTACGTCAACTGATGCGACCTTACCCATCAATTCCCCGGTCACAGCCTCGGTAATTTCACTGCCGCTGCTATCGAAGAACCTAACGCCCATCGCCTGCGCCATGCCGCAGCCGCAGTCATTTGTAGCAGAGCCCCCGATACCGATGACAAAATCACGGCAGCCCTGATCAAGGCCATCGATAATCATCTGGCCAAGACCGTACGTCGTCGTGTGCAGTGGATTTCGCTTCTTCTCCGGCACGAGCGCCAAGCCCGCTGCAGATGCCATCTCGATTACCGCACTCTTGCCGGCAATCTGCCCGTATGCCGCCTTCAATTCTTCCCCCAAAGGCCCGAGAACGTTCACCTCTCTCAACCGCCCCCCCGTCGACAGCACGAGGGCCTCGACCGTACCTTCGCCGCCGTCGGCCATAGGTATCTCGACTATCTCAGCCCGCCCGACAACTCGACGCAGCCCACTCGCGATGGCACGGCAAGCCTCCGCCGCCGTAACCGAACCCTTGAAAGAATCAGGCGCAACAACAATTTTCATAACCGGACCCGACATAATTCCGAATCAAACACCGACACAAGTATAGCGTCAAGAATGATATAAAGCAATCTGTCAGGGCGAACTCGGCAGGGATACGAAAAACTTGCTTCCCTTCGCGACTTCGGACTCCAGTCGAATCGTTCCGTTGTAACGTTCCAGGATTCTCTGAACAATTGAAAGACCCAATCCCTCGCCTGAAACGTTACCGTCGCAGTCTATACGGTGAAAAATCTCAAAGACTTTTTCCTGGTTTTCCGGGGCAATACCTACCCCGTTGTCTTCGACACAATAGGTGGAGGTTCCTTTTTCACTTTTTCCCCAAATGCGTATTGAGCCTTTGCGATTGGCGTCGAGGTACTTAATGGCATTGGTCAGCAGATTCTCAAAGACCTGTCCAATCTGGCTGGCATCGCCAAGGCATCGCGGAAGCGGATCGAGGCTTACCTGCGCCCCGCTTTCCTGAATCTGAACTTTCAGTTTACCTGCAATCTGACTGATTAGCTCATCCATATCCAGGACAGTGATGTTAAGCTCGATTCGACCGACCTCTGCAAAACGCTTCAATCCATCGAGAAGATTACTTACGTCGTCAGCACTTTTCTGAATGTAATCGACCGCCTCGGGAATTTCGCGTTTCAAAAGTGATGACACTCGAGTACTTACCTGCTCGGAAACTTGCTCACTATCGAGAATGCTGGTCACTTCCTGGCAATTTCTCGCGACCATTATGCTAAATGCCCCAATCGAGAGAAGCGAGTTTCCGATATCATGCCGTACGATAGACGTAAAACGCTGGAGTTGTTTGTTTTTTTCTTCCAATCGAAACAGCAACAACAAGAACCACCAGGGCCACCCATATAAAAACCATGCTTTTGTTGGCGCGAGCCAGGTGTGCCGTGACATCTTTGTAAACTTCAAATGCGCCTACGATGCTGCCGTCGGCGCCGTACATGGGAACATACGTTTCGATAATTTCGACGTCTTTTCGCTGTTCATCGGTAAAATCCCATATCGCATCTTTGCTCTCATGTTTTGATGTTGCAGCCCCGATCAAAGCCATCTGTAGTTTGGGGTTTTCGGGATCGACTCTGCCAACAATCTTACTGTCCGTGCTGTAAACTATCTGCGTCTTGACATTGAAAATCTTGATCTTGACAATACCGAATGGGTGGAGATAGCTTCGCAGCCGCAGGTCCAGCTCCGCCAGTCTTTCTTGAGGGATGCTCAGAAGCCCGCCGCCTGCCTCTGTGAAGTCGCGCATCTCACGATCGCTGATTACAGTGGCCAGATGAATTGCGTCATCCTCGGCGTCGCGCATGACAAAATTCGGGAAAATAAGCCACAGACCAAGAGCGCTCAACACCAGAAGCGCACCGGCACCCAGAACGGAAATAAGCAAAAAATAACGAAACAACCAAAAGCCTGACTTGGCCGTTTTCCGCGAAAGTGTCTCACCGAATAAACCACTCACCGACACGACTCTTACCTTTGCCCAAATCCCTCTTTATCAATGCCCCTTGCAGCAAATACACTGACAGAATCTTACATGAATTGCCGCCTTTTGACAAGGAAAAACCAAGTTGGCAATTAACCCCTGGGGAAAGACTCATCGTAAGCCTTTTGCCTCAACCCATTTATCGGCTCACCAACTGTCAGACTTGGCAAGAATCCCCTGTCGCCGGAGAAGTTGCTGGATAAAGTTGTCCAGGACCTTTTCGAAAAGGTCTATCTGGGCTATTCTCCCCTGTTTATCTATCACGAAGGTCGTGGGCACGTCAACGACATGGTAAAGCTTTCTGAGATAACTACTTGCCCACGGCCCGGCAAAGAGCTGGGGATGACGAATTTGCCTTTGCGAAACAAATTCCATGCAGTCATCGACGCGGTTATCAAGGTTCACTCCGATTACCATCACTCTGTCCCGGCCGAACTTATCGGCCAGTCTTTCAAACCCCGGAACCGATGACACACACACCTTGCACCAGCTCGCGTAAAAGTGCAGAACGATGATCTTGTCCCGTTGCTCCGAAAGGTGAAATAGTCTGCCGTCGAGTAGCGTCCCGGAAAACAGCGGCGCAGGTGAGCCGTATTCCAACGGCATAAAGGCTTCCACGTCAACGGAAACATTGCGTATGTTCTCAACTCCGCCTGAACCGTCCTTTGTCGCATTGTTTGGCTCGCCAATAGTGACTTGCTCTTTTGCCTGCAACGTCCGCCGGGAGTCATTGGCCGCCAGCCTTCTAAAGCAGTGCAGCGTATAGTCGCCCGGCGGGATATCAAAAATCCGGTAGCTCCCGTCGCGCTCGGTGACATCGGATAATACTACAGCCGGCTCCGACTCTTCTGATGCACCGGCCAAATCGTCGTCTTTCTCCTCCTCGAGCCGCACCCATACGCCATGCAGACCACTGCCGTTACTGTCGGTAATAGCGCCTTGCAGAAAAGGCAAGTCCGTACCGCCGAGCTTGACCTGCTTTTGCTCTCCGGGCTGCAGGCTTGTCTGCACTCGCTTGGTCACAACGCTTCCGAAACTACAGCCCACCTGCGGCACTTCCTCAATGACTTCAAAAGCGTATTCACCGGGCATCACTTCCTCGAATTCAAAGTTGCCCTTTTCATCCGTCACGGCCGAGTGAAGATATCGCAACACACGTTTTCCTGCTAAAACTCGACCGGTAACCTTTTGCCCTTTGACCGGTTCTGCGCCGCGGAACAACTGCCCCTTCACGACGGCATGTTCCTGAATTACTATTTTATCAAGCGCGCCGAGAGCAAAACCGCAACGGTCCTCCAAATCTCTCGCAAACAAAACAGTATTCTCATTCGGCGCCGCCTTCAGTGTAAACCTGCCCTCCATATCCGTTATAGCACGCGGTATATGCTCGGCCATCATAATCGTGTTGTTGGTAATGTCCAGCCGATGCCGCAAATCAAGCGCATAAACCACCGTACCCGGAGCCGGTGACGAATCTTCGTACACCACTATCCCCGTAATGCCGACCGAGACGTCTTCTGAACTTGCTGCCCCGCCAAAAACCGAGCAGTAAAAAAGCACAATCACGCTTGCACAAAACGCAACCCTGACTGATAAGATTTTTTCAGTGCGATACTGCATACATTACGATGTTTATGCCCATTTGTATTGCTTCTTTGTGTCCGTGTTTTCCGATACCCATTTTCCCGCCTCGGCCAAACCATTTGCCCGTTTTGTCGACCCATCCGCAATGAATATCCGTCGAGCTTAGGAAAATCGCAAGACGCTCGCCAATAGAAACTCCCCTGGCGCCGTGATATTGACCGATTATGTATGGCAGGCCGATGTCCCCAAGGTTATACACATTGTGAAAAATTTCATGTCCGTTTGGAATGCGTTTGACCTCGGCAGCTCCGAAAGTATCGACTAAAATCTTATACGAACTTTGATAGAAGAAATCGCCGTCATCGTTTATGCCGTGAACACATTCGTCCATATAAAGAAAACCACCCTCGTGGACGTATTGATAAATGTTCTGCTTTTTCTTTTTGCTAAGGCTGTACGTACCGGACGCCGTCATAAACAAGAAGGGATACTTGCGCATCTGCTCGATACTCTCAAGATCGACGACCGCGTTGAACTGCGTCATACTGCCGTCGTGGGGTTTGTTGTCGTTGCAGTTCTGCGGCAGCTTAACCTTGCAGCGGACTACAGATGAAAGCTGAGCCAGAAAATTCCTGTCGGCCCCCGGAAACGCATGCCAACGGTCGCGCACGCTCATGCTGCATTTGAACTTAACACGCGGCAGCAGGAAATCATATTTATCAAGGTCGTCTTGCACCTTGGCCTGCGCAATTGGCTCAGCGGCTAAGCTAAGCCCCGCTCCCGCCGCAGCAAGAGTCTTGCCGGCCCTGGACAAAAATTCCCGACGACCTAACTGTGCTCCCATATCACTCATAACCTAACCACTCAATGACTCAACGCGTACATAAGGATATTGACACCCATGTGTGTTCCTTCTTTCACTAACCTGTGATTGCCGACCCATGCGCAGTGAATATCGGTCGAGCTTAAAAACACGGCCAATCGATCGTCAACAAATACGCCTTTGGCCCTGTGATAAGTCCCGTAACAGTGCGGAACACCGCCTTCTCCGAAATCATATACATTGTGAAAAACTTCGTGCTCGTGCGGGATCGGCCTCAGCGCCGGCTTACCGAAGACCTCTTCCAACAGCTCGTATGAACTCTGATAGAAAAAAACGCCTCTGCTCTGCGAAATGCAGTCATCCATCAGCAGGAATCCGCCCGTCTCGATATAACGTTTGAGATTCTTTTTCTCGGTTGCATTTAGTTTGTAATGATACTGAGAAGTCATGAAAAGAAACGGGTGTTTGCGAAGTGTTTCAAAATCGTCAAATTCCACTACCGCGTTGAATCGGCACTCTGGCTCGCTTTGACCGCGGCAATCCGCTTTCAGCTTCACTTTGCACCTTATGACCGAAGAAAATGCACGCAGCAAATTCCTGTCCCCTTCATAATAAACAGACCAATAGTCCTCAGGTCCCTCTTCGGGGCGAAACTTTACCCTCGGCAAGAGAAAGTCATACTTCTCAAGATCGTCTGGTTCTTTGCCGTTTGTAGTTTGCCCCGCAGTCAGATCAAGCCCCGTTGCCGCCGCTGCCCCTGCAGCCGCTCTTCTGAGCAGTGTTCGCCGAGTAAGATTGTTGCTGGCTTCAGCCATGAATTCTCCGCTTAATGCGAAAGTGCATACATTACAATATTGATACCCATCTTGATCGCTTCTTTGTAGCCGTGTGGGCCGCGTTTGCCTCCATTCTTACCCATCACTTCCCCGTCGCGGTCGCACCAGCCACAATGAATATCGGTGGAACTGAGAAATACTCCCAGTCTATCGCCGATAAATATTCCGCGGGCGCCGTGATTGACCGCCTGCACGTGGGGCAGGCCTATTCTGCTCAAATCGTATACGTTGTGAAATATCTCGTGCTTGTTGGGTACTCTTTTTACCGCGCCCCGGCCGAAGATCTGATTCAGTATCTTGAACGTGCTTTGGTAGAAAAAGTCTCCGCCCGGATCGACCATGCAGTCGTCCATCAGGATAAACCCGCCGCGCGTGACATAGTCTTTCAGGTTCTTCCTCTGTCGCTCGCTTAAGTTGTAAGGGCTCTCTCCCGTCATAAAAACAAAAGGATACTTATTCAGCGCCCTGGGCTCATCGAGAGTAACCACCGCATTTAACTGACCCGGACTTGCCCTGTTAGGATTCCAGTTCTTCGACCCCCGTATCGGCTTGATTTTGCACCGAACAGCCTTGTGCAGTTCATCCAGAAGATTCGCATCCCCGCCCGGACGAACGTTCCACTGGTCCGGCACATCCTTATGGACAGCGAACTTGACCCGTGGCAAAATAAAATCGTACTTGTCAAGGTCGTCCGTTCTTTGATCGTAACGTTGCGCACAGGCTGCTTCTTCGGATAGCAAACCAAGGCCACCGGCGGCAAAAACTGCGCCCGTAACCTTGCCGGCCGTTCTTTGCATAAAGGCGCGTCGATTTAGCTTCTGTTCTTCATACATAGTCTGACTCAATCAATGCGAGATCGCATACATAATAATATTAATACCCAATTGAACCGCTTTGGCGGCGTTGGGTTTATACTTGTCCCTCCAGCCGCAGTGGATATCTGACGAACTAAGAAATACGGCCAATCTATCATCGACAAACACACCCCTCGCCCCGAAGTTCCTGCCCGAAACCAACGGCAAACCAACGTCGCCGAGGTCATAAACTGTGTGGAATACTTCATGCTCATTTGGAACGCGTTTCACCGCTCCTTCCCCAAAAGCCTGCTCCAACATCTTATAAGAGCTTTTGTAAAAGAGAGATTTATTGCGATGGTCGCAGTCATCTATCAATAGGAATCCACCTTCATTCACATATTTACGCACGTTCTTCTTTTCTTCGTCGCTGAACTTGTACGGACCTGAAGAATGCATGAACAAAAAAGGATAATTTCGTAATTTCTTGATGTCGGTGAAATCCACGACGGCGTTGAAGTGAGTGTTATCGCCGTGATGAGGTTGGTCGTCTCTGCAATTTTGCGGCAACTTGATTTTGCATCTTACGACAGATCGCAGCGCGATCAATAAGTTTCTGTCACCGCCGGGAAAGCAATTCCAATAGTCTCCTACCCAATTTACGGTGCACTTGAATTTAACCCTAGGCATCAGGAAATCGTACTTTTGTGAATCGTCGGAACTCTCGCCCAACACAGCTTGCCCGCCGGCCAGGCCAACAGTCGCACTCGCAACTGTTCCGGCAGTTACTTTAAGAAAATCTCGACGATCAAATCTTTCCCGTCCTTCGCTCATAGCTTATCGGGTTGCTTTTGAATTACAAAAAATAATTTCGAAGCGGCAAGACCGTCCTTGCCGGTTTCCTTATACCTCCATGGTCGCTGGCTCGGCACACCATCGCCATCATCTTCCAACAGGGCCGTTTCAGTCTTCAATAAATTTTGCTCGCGATACAAATCATCTATCTGCTTCGACGCAAGAGTAAACGCCTCCAAAAGCGAAATCCGCCCGTCGCCGTTCGTGTCACTTTCGCCGTTGCGAAGCGCCGGAACAAAATACTCGCTGAATCGCGTACTGTAAGGCTGATCGCTCCTGGCCCCGCAAACAACAATCCGCCCCTGCCCTTTCAGCATCTTCACCCCAAGCCCCGCCCCGGGACAATCCATAACAACTGTAACAACAGACGCCTTAATCTCACTCAACCATTTCGCCAACTGCCCACAAGTCACATCTTCTCCCGGCAGATTCAGCCGCAGCACGCCCTTTACAATGTTTGCCTGCCCCGTGTAATAGAATATGAACCTGTCACCCGCCTCAATCCCGGCTGCAAGTTCTCCGATGCTTCTTTTAAGATTCTCAGCCGTCGAAATCTCTCCTCCCCTGCGGGCAAAAGAATTCCGATCAACTAAGATTTTCAAGCAATCCGCCGTCACTTTAGCATCCTTGGTGAGAAACTTTCGCAGCTTTATCACCGCTTTATCTTTCGCCTGTCGCTCTTCCGGATCCCTGTTGACTCCGCCGACAACCATCGCCCACGTTTTCGTCGGCTCTGCAAGATTCGGTTCCATCTCAGCCGCGGATGCAAACACACAGCCGATCGTCACTGCAATCAATAACGCTCTCTTAATAAAAATAATTACCATTCCCAAATCCTCAAGTCAACTTCTCCATCGCCTCACTTATCAGTTCGCTCACCGGCAAATGCTGCGGACAGCGGGCCTCTGCGAGCCTGTAATCGGCACGTGCAAGCTTTCCTCTTACATGCTCAGGAATCCTGGCAAAATGCTCTCGTGCTGTTTCGTGATCACCATAGCTGTTATGGTACATAAGGTATCGCATAATATCGCACACATAAGGAGCCTCGGGCAGCGCGGACTTGCAAATCGCCCCACAGCCCGCGCAGTAACCGCTGCACGTCGCCTGAGCATATTCTTTGAACACCGTCAAATCTGCCCGCTTGAGTTTGGTCTTATCGACCGCTGCGGCGACATTCGAATTCATGAGAGACGTATTATGCATCCCGACGCACACAGAGCTTATCCGCTCGTCCTGCATGACAACCTTTATCTTTGCCTGCCCGACCGTATAGCCGCGTTTTTGAAAATGCCCGACAAGCCTCTTGTCTTCCTCGGTCGAAATGCTGTATCGATTACGCCTCCCGGATCCCTCTCTCAGGCCGTATGCCTGTGACTTCATCGCAACAAGGCCTATACCCGCCTTATGACACGCCTCCACAGCCGCCTGAATATTACGGTCCTGCATCAGCCGGAAGTTATACATCACCATTACCGCGTCAATCCAATCCTTCTTAGCCGCCCCTTTCAAACAGCGTGCCATATTCTCATGTGTACTAAATCCGAAAAAACGTATCATCCCACGCTTCTTTGCTTTCTCGGCCCACCGCCGAAGTTCATCTGTCAACTGTGAAGGGTCCCCCAACATATGCATACCCATATACAGATCGATATAGTCGGTCTTGAGCCGTTTGAGCGAAAGCTGAAGACGCCTCTCCAAACCCGAAGCACCATGCGCACGCGACGCCTTTGTCACAAGGAAAAGTTTTTCACGCACGGTGCGGTTCTGAGAAATAAACCTGCCTATACTGTGTTCGCTGTTTCCATTTGTATAATCAGGCCCTGTATCCCAATACGTAACACCCGACTCGAACGCTTTTCGCAGAATAATCCGGCCGTCATCGCTCAGCCTGTTCGTCCCCAGACCCAGGCTGGGAATTTCAACGCCCGTCTTGCCCAGTTTTCTCAGCGGAATCTCTGCAAGGCCCGACTTGGCGGCGGCTCTCGAACTGGCGGCTCTCGAACTGGCGGCTCTCGAACTGGCGGCTCTCGTCGTGCCGGCTTGACTACTCTTGGTGCTAACACTCACGGCTTTCGTTCTGCCGACTTGACCGCTTTTGGCTCTCTCACTCACGGCTTTCGTTGTGTGAACTTCACCACTTTGGGTTCTAACACGAACGGCTTTCGTTGGGCGGGCTTCACCACTCTTGGGGCGAACGCGGACGACGTTCGTCGTGCGTATTTGAGCACTTTGGGACTTCGTACGCCATGAAGCAAACACAGAAGCTAATCCCGCAGCTCCTATGCCGCCGAGAAAAATCCTTCTATTGATTTTGTTTCCCACTGTCACTCTCGTTTCACACTAACCCGATCGAACGTCTCACAAACCATGTCAAGCTAAGCAGTAGGCACAATCCTAAAAGCAACGACCACCTCGGCCACACACTTTCCATTCTCGCAAAACTGCTCACTCGCTTCTTCGCCTCGAACATGCGAACCAGATCTTTGCCGGCTTTATCGGCGTCGTAATATTTACCGCCCGTCCTCGACGCCAGCGCCTTCAGAAATTTGCTGTCAAGCTCAACATTGTCCATCTCGCTTCGAACCTGCGGCAAATTCACAGCTATAGTCTTCTCACCCAAAAACACCCCGTCCAGTTCCGCCTGCGCAGTCGCCACAACCGCTTCGGCGTCAATACCTCCCGCCTGCGCAGCATAACGGCCTTCTCCGACCTGGTCCATACGCAGAACCTGCTCATCCACATTCAGCAGCACTGTCGCACTTTCTACAGGTGCAAACCGGTTGTCACGCACATAAGCATCGAATTTCATCATACCCCCCTGCCCGTCCACACGCTCGGCAAACAACTCAACTGTCGCCTCAAGATTCGTCACCCTGCCCACATATCCGGTTAATCCCGTGATAAACTTCTGCAGCACTCCGCCGCCCGTGTCCTCACGATACCACCTAAACAGCTTCGAAACATTCAGCAGGCAAACCCTGCCGCGACCTACCCGATGAACAGCTATTACAGGCTTGCCGCGTACCGAAGCCAATGTCGTAGCCGCCGGCTTCTTCTCCAGCGTCTTGTAATAAGGCCGAACCATCATCTCCTGATCTGAAAAATCTACCTTGCTTATCGCCTTGCTCGCAATCCCTTCGAGGCTGAGCTGCATCTTGCCTGCGACAGACGGCCCCGTCATCTGAGGACCGGCCTCGAAGAACACAGGAACAAGCGATCGGATCTTCTCGTTGCTCCAGCCGGCTGGTCCGTAATCGGCCCGACCCGGAAGCAGGATAAGCCCTCCACCCCTGTCGACCACATAACTGTAAAGCCCGTCAATCTGAGCCTCACTAAGGTTATCAATCGCACAGGGCCCCAGAATTATCACGTCGTACCCGTAAAATCCGCTCCGTTCGGCGGGAAGTTTAACATGGCCACACATCGTCTGGGCCTTACTGCTCAAGCTTGGTCGCACAATCGCATCAAGACCCAAATCGAGTTGTATCTTCTTGTCCCTTATCAGCGCCTGCCGAATCTTACCAACGTCAAAGTTCGCCACCTGCGAATACAAAAGCACTTTCAGCTTCGCATTCTCGACCACCTCCACCATTGTGCTTCGAGCATTATTCGCTGCGTTCACTTCTCGCTCGCCGGACCTTGCCCGCGCCAAAAGGCTGTGCCTGCCCAGGCCGTCCGCGCCCACCAAAAACTCGGTCGTCACCCCGCCGCCGACCGCCTCGGACGCAAGTTGCTTCGAGGCTATAACGTAATCGTCCTTGAGTAGATCTACCGTGACACCTTTGCCGCCCAGGTTCCTGCCGCTGACCTCCACTCGCACGCTGTAAGCCGTATCAATCGCGACTCTCGAAGGCGCTTTAACGGACTTGACCCAAACATCACACTTCGGATCCCGCGAGCCCATCCCCAAAAAAACAGTCTTGAAATTCTTTTCGCGAAACGGCAGATACGCCTCCACGTTCTTATCATCCGCCTGCCCGTCCGTAAAAACAACCGCACCGACAAAAACACCGCTCGTCCCCCCCATCTCCTCCAGGGGACCACCTACAGGGGCGTACCGCGAGAGCAACTCGAACGCGCCGTGCATATTCGTCCGCCATCCCCACTCGTCCTGCCCGGAAGAATCTGATTTCTCCTCGCCGGCCTTCTTTCCTGAAAGGGCCTTCAACGACGGCACCCAATAGCATTGACTGTCAAAGCCGTATACTTTGTAATCAGGCCCGTCCGGATTTGCCGGATCAAACTTGTCCGCAAAAATCTTCAACGCCTCGTCAAGCCGCGTGCGTTCTCCCTCATCGGCGACCGACATGCTTCGGCTGGTATCGAACAATACCAACACCGAATTCTTCGAGGTCGTCTCGCCCATCTCAGGCCGGGACGGGTCCCACAATATCAGCAGCAGTACGATGATTGAGCCGTATTGCAGCAAGCCAACCAGCCACCGCCAAAGTCCCCTGCCGCCAAGCTCACGTGACTTAAACGCAAAAAACATTACCACCGCAACAATCAAAAACACAACCGCTGCAACAAAATGTCCCGGATAGTTGACAAATATCATCTGCGCACCCTTGGGATTCGCGAATCATCATTTCGCAGTTTACGAATCGGCTGCTCCCGACCGAACTTCGCAGCACTCTCGAAAAACTTACTCTCCAGCTCGTAATACCTCGCATCCGAAGGCTCATCCTCGATCAATTCTCCCTCGCGCTTCTTAGCCTTGATGGCAATCGACCAGAACTCACGCGCCAAAGCCCGCGCTAACCTCGCAGGCCCCGCGCCGCCGCCTTCTCCGCCGCCTTCGCCGCCATACGTTAAGCCAAAACTCGGGCCGCTGCCTTCCGGACTGCCCTTACCCGTGCCCTCCTTAGTTCCCATCTGGTCCTGCCCGGGTTCCTGCCCCATCTGAGCAGCCGGGACATTCTCCCGGTCACCCGGCGTCAGGTTGTCCAACATGCGCTGCGCCTCTGCCAGCCGTGCCAGCATCTTCTCACGGTCGAGCCCTGTCACCGACGAATCCAAAGTGTCAGCCATATCGGCAAGTTCCTCGGCAAGTTCCTGAGCCTCCTTCGCCAACCGCTGCTCTTCACTCAGCGCAAGGGCATTTTCAAGCGACTGCTGCGCCATCTTCAATTCATTGCTCGCCGCTTTGAGGTCATCGACCGCCTCACTCATCGCAGCTTTCTCAGACTCCGGTTTGTATTCGGCGTCACTGAGTTTATCCTGGAATTCATTCATCTTCGCCATAGCTTCTTCGAGATGCTTTTGAGCCTCACCGCCACCGACTGCCTCCCCCGAACGTGACATCTCACGCAGTTGCTCGAGCGACTCCTTGATCTGTTTGACCTGCTCCTGCAGAGCCTTCTGCTTGGCCTGGAGCATCTTCATCCGATCGGCGGCGTCGGCAACAGCGCCTTTACCGGAGCCTTGTCCCTGCCCCTGGCCTTGTCCCTGACCTTGACCTTGTCCCTGGCCTTGTCCCTGGCCTTGGCCTTGGCCTTGGCCTTGGCCCTGGCCTTGGCCTTGGCCTTGGCCCTGGCCCTGGCCTTGACCCTGGCCCTTCCCTGCCGCCATTGGCGGGAGCGCCCCGTCTACGGTAGATTTGCCGGAACACGCCTGACAGCCGCCCGGCGACTCACTGCCGCAACTCGGACAAGGCTTGCCCTTGCTTGGCTTTTCGTTCGACGCCCAGGACTTCTCATCGTTTGTCTTCTGAGCCATCGCTTTCCGTTGCGCCTGCTGCTCGAGAAATTTCTCGAACTTCTTCCTGAGCTTCTTCTGCTGCGCCGCTATCTCCGCCAATTTCTGCGCAAGCTCTTTCATCTCCCACTCGATACGCTCTTTCTCGAAACGCGTAAGGTGCGGCCGATCCTCCAGCTTGACAAAGTCACGCCGTTCAGGAGGAGGCTTCCCGCTGCCCGGTGGAATCAATGCCTTCTCCAATTCCATAACAAACTTGCGCAAAACCCGGTAGGCATCCTTTTCCGGCCCCAGCGCATCGGTCGCGTTATTTCGACTCAGATACTTGTCCGCCTCACCGTAATACCCGATCACCTCATCAAGAATCGCTTTGCTCTGAGCATCCGATGCGAATTTCAAATCACGAATCGTAGCCACCTGTTCCGAGCAGTATTGGACGTCCTTGCTTATCGACCCCAGCCTCGAACGGTCCTCTTCGTCCAACTCCGCCTTGCTCCCGATCACCCACGTCTTCTTCACTATCGCCCGCGTATACTCGAGAATGTTAAGTAAAGGCTCGAGAGCCTCCCCGGCGCCGCCCAGACCCTGCTTGCCCGCCCCACCAGGCATCTTCGGCTTCAACTGATGCCACCGCTGCCTGTAAGGCCGGATCTCGATAAAGTACACATCACTGATCGAACCGTCCTTGCTATGCGTCAAACCCGTATCCACATCCTTCGCTTTGGCGTAAAACAAAATGCTGTCACCCAATGCCAGATCGCGCTCTTCCAACTCGAGCGTATACTGAACTGTCCCCTTCCTCGCGCCCTGCTCGATTTCAACCGGCCGAACCTCGGCCTCCTTCCCACCCACTTCAAAATACATCGCAGCAGAAGACAACCCGAAATCATCGCTCACCTCGAACACCACCGGCACACTCGCCACATCGGTGCCAAGGTAGTCGCCGGCGGGAGAAACAAGCTTGAACTTCGGAGCCTCGTCCGGCTTGACCACAACCTGCAACGCAGGTATTTCCTTGTTCTCGATTCCATCGGAGCTGGAAATCGCGAATTCGATAAAACCCTCGCGCGCTGCCACAAACTTAAATTCAAACGTGTTCTTACCGCCAACCTTCTTAACGTCGACGAGATTGTACAAATCCTTCACTTTCGCAACATCAAGAGCTTCGGTCGTCTCAACTGTCAACGTAACAAACGAATCCTTCGCCACTTCCAGCACATGGTCTTTGACCTCCTGCTTGTAAGGTTGAATATACCGATTGCTCCCGAGCGAGACATCGGCGGTAATCTTCTTGATCTTCGGAATACTGGCGATATTTATCTTCCGCCACGGGCTCACAGCTCCAGCCCCTTCGAACCGATACTTCAAATGCGCCGGTTTCGCAAAAGACCTGCTAACCTCGAACATCGCCCCCTCCTCTTCGTCAAGCACCGGGCGAATCTGCAGCGTCTCCTGCACTTCATCTTCGCTGCTGTCCGTATCGTCGCCGGCCAGCACAAGGTTTCCGAATTCCGGAGCCCGGCCCTTAATCCCGGCCGCAAGTGTCACCGTCGAATCAGGCTCGGCAATTATATCACCCGTGATTGCCTCTAAAGTAGTCGACGGCAGCGGCGCAACCGTAGCCAAAGGACGAACTAATCGACCGAAATAAGAGTAAAAGTAAACACCCATCTCATGCACATACAGAACCGCAACGCTCAGGCCAAAAACGATAATAGCCGTTAGCGCATAGCCCAGCCATTTATCGACCGTTGACTCGAACGCAAACGCCCTGCTCTGCTTGTCCACCTGCAAAACCAACTGCTCTGCCAATACCTCCGAGTAGGGATAGTCCTGCTTTTTCTCGTGATACTCAATCGCAGTAACCAATTGCTGATCGAAGCTCTTCTTGCTCTCGACGAAATTGGCCGCCCGGCTGCACGAAATATGGCTTATCAGCAGCTTCGTCAATCGAGACAACAGCAAAATAACGCCGCCAACCAAAAGGCAAAACGCTATAAGCCTCCCGGCCGTCGCAAAATTCACGCGATGGTCAAGCCACGCGTAAACGCCAACGAAAATTGAAACAAAAACCAGGCACACCGCGGCAACCTTCAGTATCGCAAGCGCCACCAGCCACCGCCGAACCTTCCGGACTCTCGCTACAAGAGCATTAAGCTTGTTCTCTACTATCTCCGTCATTTTAAGGCCCTTCCCTACCGTTTCATTCTGTTTGCAATCGCCGGCTCTATCAGCAACATTGCGATTATTATCCACACGAATATCTTCCAGATCGGTTTATGCCCTTTGTCATTAAAAATTTCCGCTTTCGAAATTTCTCCCTCTTGAACGCGAAAGGCACGCTTGGTAACACCGGCAACCACCTCGCTCGTCGGCTTACGCATGTCCGTCTCGCCTTCCGGCAGATTGATGCCCGCGTATCTAAAAGGTTTGGTCAATGTCCTCACCCATCCTATTCCGCACGTCTCAGGAACAAACAGAAACGACTCTCGTATTGTCCCCTGCTTCGTTTGCCCGTCACAGACCTGGACCCAGAACTGCTTATCCTTCGCGAACTTCAATTCCATCTGCGAAGCCGGCACCATCGCCTGCTCGCCGTAGGCAAAGCTGTGCTCTGCTATCTCGGAATTCCGCCCCAACAAATATCCGCAAAAAGCAACCGACGCGCTCGACTTGGTCAGCGCACCCAGCGAGTCATCCGCACTCGTATTGACAAGAATCGTCGTCCCGTTGCCCAATCGTTTCACATAAACCAGCCCGAGCCCGTTATCAAGCTCCCACGTCCGAACGCTGTCGGCGTGCTGCTCGCACTCGAAATACCCCGTCAGCACTATCCTCTCCATCCTGTAGTGCGATAATGACTTCACTGCCGCAGCATCGTTGTCACCAACACTCGACTTACCGCCCGAAACATCCGGCAGGATGCCCGTTTGCCTCTGCAGACGCCTCCCCGGCAGTGCGGCAAGCATCCCGCGTTCCCATAACTTCTTCGCCGCCTCACCAGACGGTTCATTCGTCATAAAGAATACCGCCTTGCCGCCGGTAGCCACGAAACTTTCCAGTTCGTCGCCCATATCACCCACTTGGGCCGCTATCGCCGAGCAGACCACCACATCGGCCCAACCTAAATCCGGAGACTTAAGCCGCCCAAATGAAACTTGCCTGACCGCAACCATCTCGTAAGCATTCATTCGCGAAAGCGCCGTCATTGCCGTCTTTAGCAAAAACGTATCGTCCTCCTCGCCAACCAACAAAACATTCACGCTCTTGCGCTGCGGGACCGAAATCGCTAAATAAAACGTATCGTCCTCCTCGAGCCCGTCACCGGCCGACAAACCCAATTCCACCGGCAAAAACGTTGTACCCCTTTCCTCTAAGTCAATCTCTGTTGTCACCGAGTAGCTTCTCTCCTGGCCCGCCGGCAGCTTAATATCAACAACATCCGAACTCTTCTCGCCAATCTTCGCTGTCAACTCCCGCTTCTGTTCGACGTCCCCGTAGTTGGCAACGCTCACATTCAGCACGAGTTTGCCGTCCTTGCTTCCGGTCACATGAGCGCTTGTCACCGCGGCGTTGCTGACCGGCTTCGGCGAAACTATCGCACGGCAATCTATCTGTCCGACAATGGTTGGCTCGGAAAGATCGGCGAATTGCTCCAACGTATTGGTCGTAAAATCACTCAGTACCAGAACCGAAATCCCTCTCTCAAGCTTTTCCTGAAGCCGCGCCCCAGCCAGAACCGAAACAAAATTGTCTATATCAGCCGTCCCCGCCGTAACTTTAAGTTTACCAACCTCCGCCAATGCCGCATCCTTACTCAGATCTCTCGCCCATTCCTGCGAGCCAAGAGCGCAAATACTGAACAAACCATTGTCTTCGGCCCCTCGAATATACTCGACCGCCGAATCAACCAATTCATCTAAGTATCGCCCGGACCCGTCCGAGTAAGCCATCGACATCGAATTATCTAATCCGAGATAATAAACAGGCCTGCTTTCGTCAATCTCGATTTCCGTGAGCCATCTCGGACGCGCAAAAAGCATCGCTATCAGCACAATTATCGCGCAGCGAAGCAGCAGTATCAGCAAGTCGCGAAACCTTCGACGCGATTGACTCTCAACCCGGCCGACAAGCAAAAAGCGAAGCATAGTAAAAGGCACGCGCCTGTATCGCGGCTTCGCCAGAAGATGCGCAATCAAAGGCCCCGCAACCGCAAACGAACCGAGCAAAAACATCACCTGCAAAAAACTCACATCAGCCTCTTTCTCTTGCCAAGATACGCCATCAATGCCTTATCAAGCGGCTCAGACGTATCAAGCAGACAGTAATCAATCCCGCTCCTGCCCGCGCTCTTTTCAATATCGTCAACAAAACCGGCCACCCGCTTGCGATACGCCTCCTGCAATGACTGCGGAAAAGTACGCATCGTCGCCTTCGATTCAAGATCCTCGAACTGAATCAGACCTTCATAATCGAGGTTCAGTTCCTGATGATCCATCGTCTGAAATATGATCACATCGTGATTGAGATACTTCAGATGCGTCAGCCCCTTATAAATATCCGCCTCGTCGTCTAATAAATCCGATATAAGAATCACAACCCCGCGACGGTTAGTGGTATCGGCAACGTTGTGAAGAACATCGGCCAGGTTCGTCTGGCCAGACGGCTTATTATGCTCAAGAGCCGTTAGAATCGCATTCAGATGTGTACGTCTCGACCTCGGCGGAATACGCGTCCTGATCTTATCCCCAAACAACACTAAAGAAACGCTGTCAGCCTGGCCCAACATCAGGTAGCTCAAAGACGCTGCAAGAAAACAGCCGTAATCCATCTTGCTCACCGAACCGTTGCCTGAAAAAGACATGCTCTTACTGCAGTCAAGCAATATATAAATCGTTACGTTCGTTTCCTGCTGAAACTGCTTGATGTACAGCTTGTCACTTCGCCCATACATCTTCCAATCCAGGAATTTCAGCTCATCCCCGGGCTGATAATCCCTGTGGTCGCTGTACTCGACGCTGAAACCGTGAAACGGGCTCGGATGCAAACCCGCAAAGAAACCCTCGACGGCGCATCTCGCCACCAAGTCCATATTGCCCAACTTGCTTAGCAATACAGGATCAAGATATTTCCGACTTTTGGCCATTTCCTTTGACCACGCTCCATATTCCTAATATATCGCTCAAACACATCTCTGCGCCTATGCGCCGGCGTTATTTAGGCGGCGCCACGTGATGCACAAGATCATCCAGAATCTGCTCAACACTGACCCCGTCGGCCTCTGCGTTGAAATTTGGAATGATACGGTGCCGAAGCACCAACTTGCTGACTATTTTGACATCATCGAAACTCGCCGTGACGCGACCCTTTATAAGAGCCCTCGCCTTGGCGCCGAGAGTCATAAACTGTCCCGCCCGCGGGCCCGCTCCCCACTTGAGATACTTCTTCACCTTCTCGGTGGCAAGCGGATCGCTCGGCCGCGTCGCGCGGGCAAGCCTCACACAATAATCAATCACCATATCGCTCACAGGAGCCATCCGAACAATCTCCTGGAACAGAACAATATCGTCCCGGGTGAGCACTCGCTCGACCGCCTGCTTCTTGCGGGTCGTCGTCTGCTTGACTATCGCGTGCTCTTCCTCGAGATTCGGATAATCGATAAATATCATAAACATGAACCTGTCGAGAGCCGCTTCCGGCAACGGATATGTCCCCTCCTGCTCGATAGGATTCTGCGTAGCCAAAACAAAGAACGGCAGATCGAGTTTGTACGTCCTGCCCGCCGCTGTCACCTCCCTCTCCTGCATCGCCTGCAGCAGTGCCGCCTGGGTCTTGGGAGGCGTGCGGTTGATCTCGTCGGCCAAAATCACATTCGCAAAAATTGGCCCCTTGACAAACTCATAACGCCTCTGCCTCGAATCCGGATCTTCCTGGATAATGTCGGTGCCCGTGATATCAGACGGCATCAAATCCGGCGTAAACTGTATCCGGTTGAATTCCAGACGCAGCGAATCCGATATCGAATGCACTAACAACGTCTTCGCCAAACCAGGAACACCCTGAACTATACAATGCCCCTCGGCCAACATACAGCAAAGCACAGAATCGATCACATCGTCCTGACCGACTATCACATTGTGAATTTGCTTTTTCAGATTCGCATAGCCCTTGTGCAAACGGGCCATCAAATCACCCTCGTTAATCTTTTCAATCGGTCGTGAAGTTCTTGACGCTTGCTCTGTTGTTCGCTCCATATTTCGCCTTTCTAACATTCTCTTCTCGTTCGCTCACTCATACGACAATCCCTCATCCTCATCCAAAACCGGCACACCGCTCCCTGCAACCTCAACCGGCCCAACTTGTCACTGCACCGCCGCTGCGCCAAGCTTGCCTTCCGCCAATTGAAGAAGCCATAAAATTCCCGGAGGCTCGCTCTCGGAGAGCCCGCTCGGCGTCTCGACAAACGGCGTCCTCGCATCGCTCAGACTCTCCGGATACCAAAACTTCAAGGTCCCCTCGATCAACTCAGGACCGCCCGATATCGAAAAACCGATACTCTGGATCAGGTCTTTTTCCGTATCCACAAAATAGCTCACACGCGACTGCGAATAGTCCTCGTCCCGGCGAAGTTCAACCCACGCGCCTTCGGCAATCTGCTCGAAGTTAAACTCGATTCGCTTCTCAGCCGCGTCTCGCCGCACAGTATCGTAAGCACGTATCCCCATCCAAGGCCGCCCCAGACCTTTAAAGAAACTCCCCGCCGGGTATCGCGCCGTCACCGTCCCAGAACTATCGACCAAATACGCACCGTCGCCGCTGTCTACGATTCTCTGCCCCGTGCCTGTCTCAAGGTCGAGCCACGCACCGTGCTGCTCGCGCATGGCATAAACAAAAGGCATTCTCCCACGCCCCAGGATGTCCCTTTCACCAACCCGCCCTTCAATTCTAAAGTAAGTCCACCCGCGCTTGTGCATTTCATCTCGAGCGTCCACGACCTTCGTCCCTTCGGGCCAGCCATACTCGAAAAATTTCGCATCCAGTTTGTTATACTCGTATGTCGTCTTGAAGTCCTTGACCTCCGCCACACGGTTATCCACCCGCCGCACAGGCAAACCGCTCCCTGGATCACGAGTCCACTCAACAGTCGAATGCCGACCGCACTGGCTCATTAAAAATTCCGCAAACTCCGGCGGATCAGTCGGAAGCAGCAAGACCCGCAGCGGATCGTTGGTTTTGTAGAGGGTTTTCTTGCCGGAATAGTAATAATAATTGGCCTTGCCGTCCTGAAGCCAACTGCACTGCCTTTCGGTCCCATCAATACTCCACCGCTGCTCGCGCCTCAAAACAGCCCCGTCGGGCCCTTCCGGGAAATACTGCCAGTTCTCATAAGCCCCCATGCTCACCAGATCGGCCGTCATTGCCGACCCAAAGTCCCCGCTGCTGCTACTGCTGCTCGAACCCGGGTTCAACCTCACCCCCTGGACAATATAATGCACACTCCTGACGTCCCCCCTGTTGAGCACACTCTCAGGCCACAAGCTCCACCCGGCAACAGCAACCGCAACTCCCGCCGCAGCAGTCATCGCAACGCGACGAGCCTCCGCAAGCCCGCGAATCGTCGCACCCACTCCGACCCCCCCGAGCATCGCACCTTCAACCGTCGTTCCCAACGCAGCCGCTTCACTCGGAGCCGTCACCTTCCCGAACAATATCAACGCCAACAGCAGTGAACTCTTGCTGAATCCACGCCGCGAAAGTTGCTTCTTCAAGGCCTGCTTAGCCCGGAAAAACGACACGCGAGCCTCAGTTTCCTTACACCCGACCGTCTCAGCTATCTCCACGTAAGACATCCCCTCGAAACAACGAAGAGACAAAACCGCACGCTGACGATACTTCAGTTTCGACGCCGCCTTGAATATCAACTCCCCCAACTCACGCCGAACAAGAGAACTCACCGCCTCCTGAGAGTCATCCCGAAGCAGCCTTTCAAGCAAAGAATCCTCCAATGCCGAAAAATGCACCGCCGATTTACGGCCCAGAGTCCGCAAGAGCTGACTCGTCTTGCTCGAGGCTATCTGAAACAGCCACGCCCAAAAACTCTCAATCTTCTGCAAATTTTTCAAAGATTTGACCATCTGAAGCAGCGTATCCTGAACTAAATCATCCGTAAGTTCCTTATCCAGCACGGTCCGGAAGAGATACGCCCGCAGGCGGGGCTCAACCGCCCGAGCCAGTGCATCCATATGCTCACGCTCGCCCAGCTTCGCTTGTGCTACTAATTCACTTAAGTCAACGTTTTTGCTCATCTGTTGTCGCTCTTATTACCATTAAGACGCTACCAGAACCGATTCCGTTACAAAAAATCTCCCAATTTCTTAAAAAAATTTCGGGCCTCCAAAATCCCCTCCTTTGGCTATTATTGATAAGCCTTCTGTAAAACACACAAATCTATATATTTCAATGACTTACAGTCATTAAAAACTTGCAAGTTCCTCCGTCTCGGCTATAATGTAACTTGTTGACAGTTAAACATTT
>Ga0075123_10000369_pt1 | contig 23594 bp, 20 predicted proteins | sample AntAceMetag02UKX_FD_69808 | JGI IMG/M metagenome (GOLD analysis project Ga0075123, IMG submission 69808) | Saline lake microbial communities from Ace Lake, Antarctica - Antarctic Ace Lake Metagenome 02UKX | ecosystem: Environmental > Aquatic > Non-marine Saline and Alkaline > Saline | place... | reverse complement strand
ACCATTCACACCGCCGCCGGAGTTGACGGCATCTGGCTGACCGATGACGACGTTATCAGCCAATCTTCAGCCCAAAACAACCCATACCTCTTCACCGGCCGAACAGTAGACACACTCGACGACAACAACCTAAAAATCCAGTACAACAGAAACAGATACTACAACCAAAAAACCGCAACATGGCTAACACAAGACCCACTGGGCTATGTGGATAGTATGAATCTTTACGAATATGCTTGCAGCAGTCCGGCTATGTACAGTGACCCTTGGGGCATGGACATATTTGACAACTTGCTCCTCGACGATTATGATGGAGGAAGCACGCCCCCCGCAGACGGGGATTTCGAGCATGGAGGTTGGAACGTATCAGTGCCACCTTGGTGGTATACGGCTCATTTGGCCATATATAAACGATTAGCAGGCGGCAATGTTGTTGGTGGTTGGATGTTAGCTATTCCCTCTGCTATTTTCGGGGTAAGGGGGGCATGGACACAAGGTTGGTCAGATGCGGCTGATAATTTAGACCACTATTTGTCCAATACAGGTGGCATAAAGAACATTCCGTACATTAGAATGTTAAGAGAGAGCAAGGAAGCCAGAGATGATTTTGTCCGGTCACTAAAACATGCCCAATACGGGGCCGAGAAGGAACATGATCCAGATAACGAGCCAACCCCCATAGTACAGCTAGGTCATAGCAGATACGCAGTTACGAGCTCCAATCGGAACTGGCGGTACGCAGTACAAACCTACCACACGTGGGGAAGTGGTAGGGTCGAACGCAAGTGCAAAAAAGACCACTGTTGCTACCGCATGACCTGGACTTTGAATATGAGGGACAATTATGAATTTGAGGATGTATATTACTGGGGCGGACTCGTCTTTGATTCTTGGATGTGGGAATTGAACTATTATGGCCGTGCAAAACATTTCAAGACAAGAGGCCAACGCGGGATTACGGTAACCTGGCCAAAGGGATATAGATTTGATATAGCGGACGCCCGTATGCTAATAGAGGGAAGGCAGCCGCACTTCCCAGAGTGTGACCTGTGGTGATAAGGAGATAGCAATGAGACCAATGAAATCTGGTAAAGGGACTATGATCACTCTACTGATACTGGTTGGTATTATCTGCGTCATGGCGGTTGTATTTACTCAGTGCGGCGACCCGCGTAGTTTTCAGGAAAGATATGTAGATTGGGACAGTAAGGAGTGCATTAGCCACTTGGAAAAAGTTTTTCGCATTGGTTTTCCAGACCTACTTTCAGACATCAAAGCTGCAAAAAGAAGGGTTTCCATCGATAACAATGACACCCACTTCATAGTGAAGTTTGAGGCTGAACCTGGCGCTGTGACCAAGTTTTTGGAGACATTCCCCGGGGAAGAGGAAGGCGGAATGTCCGACTGGACATCGTACGACGTGTCTGGCGACCGTAGAATTTATATTCGTGGTTGGGGTTTGCTTCGGTGGTTCAAAAAGTCTATTGAACATGGAGACCTCGGTGACTACACTTGTAGGAAAGGAAGTATGTTCATCTATGTTGACAAGTCAGATACAAAAAAGACTATAGTCTACATGGAGGGTGCGTTTCGGAAAAAATATTTAAAGGTAAAGCCGCAGATCGACTAACATGCAGCGGAAAGAAACTAAACCGCCAGTCCTCTCGGTGTCCGATATTGTAAAGTTCGACTATCAATACGCCGCCAATACCAATAATATCAACAAGCAGACTTACGCCCATCGAACGAACCCCGTTGCCGATCCCTGTACCGATTTCAGCTACGACGCCCTTGACCGGCTGACTTTGGCCGATTATGGTATACAGGACAACAATGAAGCCTTTACGATGGATGATCTGGGTAACAGGAGCAATGTCAATGTTCGAGACGGCAACGACGTGACCTATTCTGTTTATAACCTGACCAACCGCTACATCAGCGTCGGTGACGCCAACCTGGCTTACGATGCCGCCGGGAATTTAATTGTTGACAAGGACGGTTACAACTACCAATATGATTACGAGAATCGTATAATCAAGATAACCGCCGACGGCAACGATATAGCCGAATACGCCTACGACGCCCTCGGCCTCCGCGGTTAATTTGTTCCGTTTTTCAGTTGCATTTTGTCCGAATTTATGCTATAATACACCCATGTTTGCCAGAAGGCAAACGACAAACCGCCAGCAGGCGGAGATAAACAGACAATGTACGCTGCAATCATAGGAGAGGCAAAATCCAATGACAGACCCGGCCCAACAACCAAAATCAACCACGAACAATGAACAATGAACCAATAAACCACGAACAATGAACCATGAACCATCTAACCTCTTATACAGCAAGGCCTTAACTGCGAGATACGAAGTACGAATTCTTACGTACGAAAAAATAACCTTTTTATGCAAAACAAACCCAAACTCCAAAAAAGTCAAATGAACGTAAATAAGGTATTAACAAGGGATTATGAAAAAAAGACACTTAGCGAACACGGGAAAAACAAACCCAAAACAAACCCAAAACAAACCCAAACAAACCCAAAACAAAGCCAAACAAACCCAAACAAAGCCAAAACAAAGCCAAAACAAATCGAAGATCCCGAGGGGACCCAAAAAACCTGTCTCGGCCGCTATTGAGCCTCGGCGAGGATCCATTAAAGCAGGTCGCAGTTCTTGTCGATGAAAAGACCGATAAGGCAGTAGAAGGGAGCAGTCTGTCTGAACCGACCACACCGGAACCGACCACACCGGAATCTGATTCGAGGATGCAAATCGTTATGGAAAACGAACAATTCGGACTCATCGACGCAATAGAAGAGATGGCCATTCACAAAGATATAAGCCTTAAGCCTATGCGTCTCGCCGCCGACATTATGAATGCCGATGTTAAGACACTGTCCCTTGACCATACCGTTAATCAATGCCTCAAGTTCATGGAAGCTCGCAGGGTCCGTCACGTTCCTGTCGTAGACCTTCAATCTGAAGCAGAGACCTGGCCGTGCTTTATTGGTGTCATTTCACAAAGAGATGTGCTGCGACTGAACGCACCGGATGCCGAAAAAAGCAGTAAGCAGAAGACCGACAAAAGAGCCCTGCGACAGTTGTTGGCACAAATAGTCGCCAGAAAACCCGAATCTGTCTCACTTGAGACACCGATACAGGACGTCATTACGGTCATGCTCCGTAACCATATCGACATGGCGACCGTTCTTGATGACGGTGATTTAGTCGGTATCGTCACCACTACCGACCTGATGAGGTTCCTGCTCAAGCTCGATAAAGTGGTTCGCCAGTTGTGCCAGGATTCGAAAAAAGGCGCACTACCTGCTGACAGGGCTTCTGAAGTTTTGTTCTCGTGGCTTTCTCGAACCGTTCAAGACATTATGACCGAAGATGTCATTTCTCTGACCCCTCAGGACAACTTAGCCAGAGCCATCGAAGTACTCCAGGCCGAAAAATTGAGACACATCCTTGTAACGGATGAGCAGGGAGAATTTGTCGGCTTGGTCTCCGACAGGGACATTCTACGCAACCTTCCCTTTGCCGGCCGGCGACCGCTGTCACGACCAAAGAAATTTCGAGAGCATTTGTTTGCAGTCAAACCACGGACCAAAAGTCTCGAACTCACCCTCGAAGAGATTATGGTAAGGAAAGCATTATGTATCTTGCCGAGTTCCAGCCTTTCCAATGCTGCCGATGTTCTGCGCAAGAAGAAAATAAGCTGCCTTCCGGTCATTGATAAGAGCAAAAAGCTTCGCGGAATAGTTACCGTAACCAACCTGATGCGTGCGTTGCTTACCGCCTATGAATCGCCCGAAAAATCCGTCGAACCGGCTGGCGTTTAATGGCCGTTTTTGTACTAATATCAAGGCTCGTACCCTATTTAATCGGTCGAGATAAGCGATTTCACTTGACTTTAAGCCTTGAAAAATTGTAAACTAAATCCTGTGAAAGGCAGGAGTGTGATGAAAAGACGCAAGACCGTATGTTGGCTCGTGATGTTGGTAATGTGTTCCGGATCTTTCGGTGACCAACTTCAGCCGGCTGACTGGCGGGGACTTGCCTGCAGCACTCATCAGACCTGGACGTTTCAGACCGGAGAGAATCCCGTCGGGCCTGATGCCTATGAAAACCCGGGCGGTCCTGCTCTGGTGGCTTTCAGCGGGCCTTTCCCTGAGACTATCTGGCTGCCCCAGGATCTTGGACACAATGGCGTGTGGCGGTTCGAAGAGCACCTGTCTGCGGAAATTGCAAACTTTCAAGATGAACTTGCTTACATCCAAGTATTGGTTCAGATTACCTACTGGGCGGACGCATCACCGCTTGTCTATTGCACGGTTCCTGGCCGGCCCGAAGTTTTCCCAGCCGAACTTATCGATGAATATCCGGCCGACAGCTACTATCGGCATGCAACATACTGGCTCGCAATTGAACCCAGTCCTGATTCCGTGATAGCCTACATTCAACCGCGCAACTGCACGACGTATCTGGACGATTTGTCCATCGAGACGTTATGTCTGCCTTTAGATGACGCCTGCATAGTGGATTACTCGGATTTTGCCAAACTTGCGCGTGATTGGCAGCTTGCTGACGTCAACTCACCGGCCGATTTCAACGGTGACCGAAAAGTGGACGGTCAGGATCTGAATCTTTTCGTCGCCAGGTGGCTGAGTTTCTGTCCGTATAGTTGGCCCCTGGAATAGGCCGGTTATTCCGCATATTGCACGTCATGTCACGCAGTTCGTGTGATTTATGACCTCTGTCACTTCAATATTTGCAGCAGGTTTATGTGGTCGTCGGTCCAGAGGTCAAATTCTTCAAGGTCGGTATCGGGGGCTATCGAAGCTCGACGGATTTGTTTTAGATCGAGGAACTGCTCGTTATAAGTCATCAGAATCCAGGACGACGCGAAGACGCCTTTTTCGTCGTTGTCGGAATTTTCGATCCATACATTTTTGAGCTTGAAGTGGTCTGCCAGTTTCCACACAACCGATTCGAGGTCAAGATGAATCGACGAGACGTGTATTGCGATTACGCCGTCGCCGGTGATGTGACGCAGGTAAATCTCGAAAGCCTCTTTTGTCAGCAGATGCGTGGGGACAACATTACTGCTGAAGGCATCGAGAATCAGCAGGTCAAATCCCTGCGGCGGTTCGTTTTCCATCGACAGCCTCGCGTCACCCATTATCACATCGACTTTCGCCAGGGATTTGTCAAGGTACGAAAACCACGTCGTAGCAAGGCGTTTAACCTCCGGATTTATCTCGTAAAACCGAAAGTAGTCACCCTCCTCGCCGTAGATAGCTACAGTGCCGACCCCGAGACCGACCGCGCCGATGCGTTTGTCGGTCTGTCTTGGCAAATTCTCAATCGCCAGCCCTACGCCGGTCTTGCGGCCGTAATAGGTCGTCGGCTCGAAGCTCTTGAGTAGATCGTAAAACTGCGAGCCATGATAGGTCGTGCCGTGCTGGAGTGTATGCCGATGAAAGGCCGGGTTGTCGGCATGTTCTTCCCAGATGGTCAGGACGCCGAAGAAGTTGCGGGTGTTGAGAACAGCCGTTTCGAAGTCCGCTCCCCGTCGCCTCTGTGCCGAAATCGCGAAAGCGCCGACGACAAGAATTACCACCGTCCACACAAGCTTCCTCCTGCCGCCGGCAAACGCCGGGCTCTTATCCGCTAACAGCAGGAAAAGGCAGCACGCTAATATACCGACGTAAAGCTCGTGGTAAGCGTTGAATATCAAAGGCGCTACCACCGCGACGAACAGCCCACCCAGCGCACCGCCGAGTGAAATCATAAGGTAATATCGCGTCAGATGCCGCGGCGCAGGCCGGATGCGATACAACTCCCCGTGACATACCATGCAGCAGGCAAAGAGCAGCCCGCAATGAATCAGTATCTGATGTAAGGCGGCGATTTTGTCTTCTCGCATCCGCCCGTACACTGCTGCGCCTATAGCCAATATAAACGCAATCAGAAACACCGGCCGAACATACCATCTCTCGTGATGAAAGCAGATAATGAACGAGAGCAGATAAATGCTCAGCGGAACTATCCACAGCAGGGGTATCACCGCGATGTCCTGGCAAATCTTATTCGTCACCGCCAGCAGCTCCACCGAAGCCCCCGCCGCAAGTGCAAGCCAGAGCAGCAGTGTCCCCAACTTGATTGAATCGTCCTTTGCCTCGCCGATATTTTCATCGACAGTTTGCGCCGCCGGCGTTTTCAAAAGCTTCGCCGCGCACCAGGCCGAAAGCAAAGCAAAGACAACCAATCCGCCCGACCACATATGCACCTGCGCCTGCCGTGAAAGGGCGGGCTCGACAACAAAAGGATAACTGACCAGCGCAAGCAGCGAGCCAGCGTTCGAAAATGAATACAGCCGATACGGCGACTTCCCCGAATGCACCCGCGTGAACCAGTTCTGCATTAAAGGACCCGTCGACGAAAGAACAAGGTAGGGCAGAGCGATACTAACCGTGAAAATAAACAGAATCTGCAACACCGGCATCCGTGAGTTGGTCGGTTTCCAGCCTGCCCTTGTCACAACAAAAAGTACGAGCAGTGCGGCGGCAATCAGAGAAAGATTGAGAGTCACCTGTCGCCGTGGCTGTAATCGACTCACGCTTACGTGGGCATAAGCATATCCTGCCAACAAAAAGACCTGGAAGCAAAGCAGGCAAGTGGTCCAGACCTCGGGACTGCCGCCGAACCAAGGCAGGATGTACTTGCCGAACAAGGGCTGCACTTGAAACAGCAGAAACGCCCCGACGAACACCGTCACCGCAAAGAGGACTTCCGAGCCCTGTGGTTTTGGGATCGAAAAGATGCTAAGGACGTTCTTGCCGAAAGACTTCATTTAACCTGATTGCCCTGCTTAACAAAAAAACTGCCCATGTGCTCACAAAATCGGCAAAAAGAAACAGCATCAACAACGGCAAAGTCTGTTGATGCCGAACCCGTTTGCAGAAGGGTGAGAGACGGGATTCGAACCCGCGACCCCTGGAACCACAATCCAGTGCTCTAGCCAACTGAGCTACTCCCACCATAACTCTTCCTCCCGCCAAAAAGGCAATTATAGCAGGCTCGCTCATTTACGTCAATGCTCCTATTTGCATCAATCTCCTTGCGCGGGGTCAGTTCAGTTTTTTGTCTTTCCAGTATTTTGTGCCGGCGAGGGTCGCCTGGAGGGTGAGTCCTGACTCTGTCATTGAGTATACCTCGATTCCGGCGATGATGTCTCCTTCGGCGCTCAATTCGCCTCCGGTGTGGCCTGCTTTGGCGGCGGCGTCTGCATGACCGCCAAAATCCCAGCCGCTCTCGACAAACTTTTCGAGCGTGTCCTTGTCCTTGAAGACCATGACAACGCGATAGTCCTTTGCGCCCAGGCCGAGGCCAACGCCGCCCAACGCCATCTTCATATAGGTGCGCTGCTTGGTCTCGTTATCGACGACGACGCCATAGCCGCCTCCGGCGCTGACGAAGATGAGATTGACATTGGCATTACTGAATGTGCCGTAGCCGGCTGCATTTTTGATCTTCTCTTTGGTATAGGGGGCTTCTGAGTATAATCTTTCGAGGGTCTCCTTTTCCATGTCCGCGACAGTTTCCCGCTTTTGGGCTATCGTCATATCCCCCCTGGGGCCGCAGCCTGCTATTATCGCGACGATTGCCAGACTCAGAATGGCTTTTAGTAGTGTGCTCGACATTGTATTCTCCTTGTTCCATGCGTTTTTTTTAATTTGATACCTGCTCAACTATACCGATGACACATCGGGGCCGGGTCTCATTTACGTTAGAATATCACGTCCATATTGAAGATTCAACTTGTTTCAGCTATAATGATATAACTTCATTTCGTTCTTTTCCAGAACAAACGGATAAGAAGTGAAGATAGAAACGAGTTTTTATGCAAGATTGGATCAGAGAATGTTAAAAAGGCAAATGAGCAGGTTAATAATAGTTGTGAGTGTTTTGTTATGTTCGGCCGTGTTTGCAAGGGATTGGCCGCAATGGCGAGGGCCGTTTCTCAATGGTTCTACAGATGAGAAGAACCTGCCGGGCGACTTGAGTCGAAAAGAAAACATCGCCTGGGTCATCCCTCTGCCGGGTCCCGCGTCGGCGACGCCTGTTATTAGTGGGGGAAAGGTTTTCATTAGTTCCACGGCCGCCGGGACCAGCGATTTGTTGGGTATCTGCCTTGATGCAAAAAACGGAAAAGAATTATGGCGAAAAAAGATGGCCAAAGCCGAACGTAAGTTTCGCAAAAACAATCTGGCGTCTCCTTCGCCGGTGACCGACGGTAAGAATGTGTATTTTCTGTACGGCAGTGGAGAGTTGGTCGGTGTAGATTTTGACGGCAATATTCTCTGGTCACGTAATCTCGAAAGGGAATACGGAACATTGGATTTGCTTTTCGGCTATAGTGCAAGCCCGCTCTTTTATGATGGCAAGCTCTATATTGCCGTGCAGCGTCGCAACAATATTGAAAATGGCAAGCGCCTCGATTCATTTCTGTTGGCGATTGATCCGAAGAACGGCAAAAACATTTGGAAACAAGAGCGGAAAACCGACGCCGTTGGAGAAGCTCTTGAGGCCTATAGTACGCCAGTGTTTTTTGAAAACAACGGACATCCGGAAATTGGCGTTGCCGGTTCGGATTATATTACAGGTCATGACCCGCAAAGCGGCCGGGAGCTTTGGAGATTCGGTTTCAATCCGTCGAAGCAAACTAAATGGAACACTGTTCCCACCGCCGTGACAGGCGACGGGATCATTTACGCAGCGGTAGGCAGAGGCAAACAGATCATCGCACTTCGAACGGGCAAAACGGGCCTGCTGACAGACGAACACGTCGCCTGGACATTTAAAGGGCCTGTGCCCGACGCCAGTACACCTTTGTATTACAAAGGGAATATCTATGTTCTGGATGGCAAAAGAACTCGTATTTTAACATGTCTGGATGCAAAAAGCGGGCAACAGAAATGGCAGGGTAAGCTGAGAGGTAACGGGCCGTGGCGAGCTTCTTTGACTGCTTCCGATGACAAGCTCTACTGTATAAGCCAGGCGGGGGATGTGGTGGTGCTCGCCGCCAACGATAAGCAGTTCAAGATCATTTCCCAAATCGAGTTGAATGAAAAGCCTTCCAATGCTTCTATTGCTATTGCCGACGGGCGCCTTTTTATCCGCACAGCGAAGAATCTGTTTTGTATGGGCAAGAGATAAGCCGGTAAGCTATATCACTTGAGATTTCATGTCGCGTTGTCGTGCGAGCCGGTGTGGCTGGTTATCCGCACAACTGAGCCTTCAGCCGGTACGTTGGCGAAACGCACTTTGAATCGCTGCAGGCTTTGGCCTCTTCCCACTCTGCGCCTGGGAATGTAAAGGTCCGACGAGCGGGATTTGTCCAAGACAGTTCCATCAGGCGACAGTGTTTCGATGTCCACATGTGCCTTGATGGGCGTGCCGACAGTGTCACGACGTCTTAAGACGCCGGTCACGACGAAACCATCTCCATCTTCGTAGGCGCTGCTCCAGGCGATGTAGACCTTTCCCGTGGTGTGCTGCTCCAAACTGACCACACCGGTATCTACAATATCCACCCGGTTCGCAGCGCAACCTGAAATAACGACGGCCAGCATCCCGCTAACCACTGCAATTGTCAAATGCAATACTCTTTTCTCCATAACCCAACCTCCTTAAAAGATTCAAAACTTTTCATATATATTATAGACTTATTGAACAAAGATCACAATATCAAAGCCCTTTTTTTCATTTCTATCGGTTCAGTCGTATATTTTTTTGGTCGCAAACCACTGGTAGAAGGCCGGAATCACAAAAAGGGTCAGCAACGTTGCGGATGTCAGCCCGAATACGACAACCGCGGCCAATGGCCTTTGAACTTCTGAGCCGGCGCCCGTTGACAAAAGCAGGGGCAGCAGCCCCAGGACCGTCGTTATCGCCGTCATCAATACGGGACGCAGACGCTGAAAGGCTCCTGTGATTATGGCCTCGGCGGTTTCCATGCCCTGTCTTCGCAGTTGATCAATACAACTTACCATGACCACGCCGTTTTGCACTGCGATACCAAAGAGGGCGATAAACCCCACCGCCGCCGGCACCGACAAATACTCGCCGGCCAGAAAGAGCCCGAGTATCCCGCCTATCAAAGCTAACGGAACGTTTATTATTATCAGCAAGCCTTCGCCTATGGAGCCGAACATCAGGCACAGTATCAGAAACACCATGGTGATAACTACAGGGACAATGATTGCAAGGCGGGCCATGGCCCTTTGCTGGTTTTCAAACTGCCCGCCATATTCAACATAATATCCCGGCGGCAGCTTGACGTTGTTGGAAATACTTTTCTTAATGTCTGCGACAACGCTTCCCAAATCCCTGCCGCGTACATTGCCCTGGATAACCCACCGTCGTTGATTGTTTTCACGATTTATCTGGATGGGCCCGATTACTTCTTTAATCTGAGCAACCTGTTTTAACGGCACGAGAGTTCCATTTTCAGAATGGACCAGCAAATCCTCTATAACCTTAGGGTCGGACCTGTAAGCTTCCTGATAGCGAACATGAATTCCAAAACGACGGATGTTGAGATAGATGTTATCTATCACCTCGCCCCCGATAGCCAACTCCACGAGTTCCAGGATTTCGCTGACGTTTATTCCGTATCGGGAACATGCCTGGCGGTCCGCTATGATCTGTATTTGCGGCTGGCCAAAACTCTGTTCGACGGCAAGATCGACCAGCCCGGGAATATTGTCAATGGAGTTGTGGATTTCCTGGGCCTTGGATTTGAGTACATCCAGGTCTTCGCCGAAAAGTTTTACAGCGACCTGCGCCTTGATGCCGCTGAGCAACTCATCAAAGGCGTTCTGGATGGGCTGTGTGAAATTCAGTTGAACACCGGGATAATGCGACAGTGATTCGTTCAAAGCTTCGATCAAATCTTTCTTGCTCTTGTATGTGGGCCGGCTGCCCTGCTCTTTCAACTCGATGTGAATTTCGGCATAATTAACCGGGTGCGGATGACTGCCTGCTTCGGGTCTGCCTACGCGGGAGACCACCTCTCGCACCTCCTCGAAAGCAATGATTTTCCTTTCGAGAGCCTGGATGACTTCGGTGCCTTTCTCGAGCGAAATCGAAGGCGCCATAGTGACGCCAATCAGGATTGAGCCTTCTTCAAGAGTCGGGATGAATTCGGTGCCGAGTAAAGGCACAAGGAAAAGGCTGCCGACAAAGACAATAAGAACGCCCCACAGGATTATTTTCCTGTTACCGAGCGCCCATACAAGCATGGGCTGATAGTTTTTTTTCAGTATTGTTATCAGTACGAATTCCTTGTGCCTGCCGGCTTTGAGAAGATAAGTGCACAGGGCGGGGGCCACTACGGTGGCGACTATCAAAGAGCCGAACAGGGCAAAACAGAGTGTGAAAGCCATGGGAGAGAACATTTTGCCTTCGACACCTTCGAGACTGAAAATCGGCAGGAAGACAGTTATTATGATGATGATTGAAAAAATGATCGGCCGACTGACCTCTTTAGCGGCCTCAAAAATGATGTCTGTTTTATTTGTCAGTGTGTTATCTACTTTGGCGTTCAAATGACGGTATATGTTCTCGACCATCACAATCGCGCCGTCGCCAAGCATGCCAATGCCTATGGCGATACCGCCCAAAGACATGAGGTTGGCCGAGATACCCATCAGTCGCATGAAGATTATCGATATAAGCGCACAAAGTGGAAGTGCGAGCGATACGATAAAAGCGGAACGCAGGTTACCCAGAAAACAGAATAAAACTATTACGACCAGAACCGCTCCCTGGAGCAGGGCCTTCTTGACGGTCCACGTAGCCTGGCTTACGAGTTTGGCCTGTTCGTAATAAGGCTCGAGATTTACACCTTCAGGCAGAGAGGCCTGCACCTCGGGAATCTTCGCATACAGATGTTCGATGACCCTGGATGTGTTCTGGCCGTAAAGCTGAAGCACCATACCGGAAACAACTTCTTCGACGCCGTTTCGAGATACGACCCCCCGGCGTATCTCTTTTCCGTAACCGACCTCGGCCAGATCACCGATCTTAATCGGAACTGATTCGATGACCTTGACATGAATATTTCTTATCCCTTCAAGGTCCTGCAAGAGGCCGATACCTCTGACAAGGTATTCTTCGCTGCCCACGAGCATGAATTGTCCGCCTGCATTTTTGTTGTTTTCCCTGACCGCCTCGACGACTTCTTCGAGGCTGATTTTGTATTTGTTCAGAGCGTGGGGGTTTATGCGGATCTGATACTGGAGAACATGACCTCCGATCGAGAGGATGTCCGTGACGCCGGATACGGTCTGCAATTGATATTTGACTACCCAGTCGTTTATTTCGCGAAGGTATGTGGTCGGTTCCTTACCGCCCGTATCGACGTCTGCGTCCATAGTCAGGTAATAGATGAATATCTGTCCGAGGCCGGTGGAAATTGGACCTAATGCGGGCGGCTCGTGCATTTCGGGAAGTTGAGCCAATGCCTCGTTGAGCCTTTCGGATACTATCTGGCGTGCGAAGTAGATGTCAATATCGTCATCAAAGTAAACGTATATTACAGCCATGCCGAAAGCAGACGTACTTTTTATCTGTTTGACGCCGGGCAGCCCGTTCATTGACGACTCGATGGGAAAAGTTATCAATCGCTCGACTTCTTCAGGCGCCATACCATGAGCCTCGGCAAAAACGGGCACCATGACAGGGGATATGTCGGGAAAGGCGTCGACCGGCAGTCGAGAGTATTCGTATATGCCCAACGCGGTTATTCCTATAACGCCAAGAACAACCAAAAATCTGTATTTCAGAGAGATATCGACAATTTTCTTATGCATTCAAATCATCCTTTTAGTGACCATGGCCGGCATGACTGTCGAGCGTGCTGGTGATTATCCTGGATTTAAGTTCAAACGCTCCTTTTGTTACATATTGCTGCCCCGGATCGAGCCCTGAAGTTATTTGAACATTGCCGCCGTTGGATTGTCCGAGGGTGACAAAGCAGGGTTCGAAACCGTGTTCATCTTTAGTGAAAACACATTTCCTGCCTTCGAATGTCTGCACTGCGTCCTTGAAAACGATTACATCCGCTTTAACTTCGCCCACCGCAACCCTGGCGGTGACAAAGAGGCCTGGACGCAATATACCTTTTGTGTTCGGCAAGACGACCCTTGCAAGAGCCGTTCTGGATTCGGCCCCCACTATGGGACCAACGTAGCTGATTACGCCCTCGACGTCCGGCATCGTTTGACCCGTTGACATCACGACCTTTTGGCCTTTCTTGATTTTCATTAAGTCTTTCGGGTAAACATGCAGATCAACCCAGACACTGCTCAGATCGGCCACAACAAAAACCTCTGAATCGTCTTTGACCATCTCTCCAAGGGTAATGTGCTTGCGGATAATCGTCCCGTCAAAAGGAGCTACCAAAGGATACCATGCAAGTTTTTCCTCCGCCTGCGCAGAATCGAGGGCTGTTTTTTGGGATGCTTGTCGGTTGGCTGCACATTCGGTGCAGTTCGGATCGGTGCAGTCATCCTCCTCAGCCGAGTTCAGACTCTGATTCTGCGCGAGAAGCTCGAGTTCCTTGATGTTCTCATTTGTACTACCCAGGATCTTGAGCTGCCGATCGGCGGCCTTTAACTGCATCATCTGCAGTTGTCGAGCCCTCTGGGCTTCCAGCATCTCACGCCGGACTTCAAATGCGATACTGTCGCGCACAGCAGTATACTGGGCGTCGGCTTTCTTGAACGCGTTCTCAGCCTTGAGGAAGTCCTGTTTGCTCGAAATATTCTGTTCAAAAAGCGGTTTCTCTCTCAGGTATGCGCCCTTGGCGAAAGAATACTCCGCGTAAGCCGAAATAAGTTTGCTGCGATTGTCCCCCATCTCGATACCTTTAGCTTCTTGAAGCGTTTCCAGTGAAGGTGAACTATCCAGGATCTGCAGAAGCTTGATCGTGTTGTCATGTATTTGCTGTGCCCGTGTCAAGTCCAGAGCACAACACGCCACTTCCGCCCATTTTCCAAGGTAATCTATTTTCGCCTTCCCAAGGTCCGGGCTTTCGAGCCATGCAATTACTTCTCCGGCTTTGATGATATCGCCCAATTTCTTTTTAACTTCCCGGACAACGCCTGAGACGCGAGGGACAATATGCGCCATACGGTCGGCATTTACCACCGTCTCTCCGGGCAGGCTAATATAAACGTCAAACTTGCCGCCGGCGGCAGTGGCAAGCTTTATCCCGATTTCGTCAATCTGCTCTTTGGTCAGTTCAATAGCCGGCTCCTCTTCGGGCTCTTGTTCGTCATCGTGCTCATCGTGAACTTTCAATGGGGCGTGCTCGTCGTGTTGATCGCCGAAGACGTGATCCAGATCGGTTCTGGAAATAACCAAAGCAATCAGCCCGGCTGCAAGAACGATCACTAATACTATCGGTTTCTTAAACTTCATTTTTGGTCCTCATTTCTCGAAAGAGTCTCACCGTCAATAGGCCGGCCGATCAGACGTTCGACATCGGTTCTGGCAGTATGAAAAGAAGCAAGGGCGTCTATATATTCGGCTTTTGCTTCAAACAAAGTTCGCTGCGAGTCCAGGACATTGAGATAGTCCAGCTTGCCTTGCGTGTAACCTGTCCGGGAGGCTTCAAAAACGCTTTGAGCACCCTGCAAAACATTTGTGTTTAGTTCGGTGGCCTGCGTATGCGCGTTGGCAAGTAACTGGTAAGCCTTGACTAATTCCATTCTTATTCTTATATAGGCCGCTTTCCTCTGCTCTACGGCCTTGGCCAACTGGTGTGTCGCCCGGAGCTTGCCGCCCTGGTTTCTGTCTGATATCGGCAGCGGAATTGAAATGCCGAATACGATTGCGTTGTCGTCTGTTTCATTGAATCTCTTGAAACCGCCGCTGAGAGTAATATCGGAAACCGCTTTTGCTTTTTCCAGTTTCAAAGAGGCTCTTGCCTTATCAGTTTCCACCGCCCATCGGGCAACATCGGGATTTTGTTCAATCAAACCGGCCAACTCATCGACTGATGGTATCGCCGGCAATGAATCCAGTTGACCTGCGGCTCTGGCAAACAGAGGTTCCGTGCCGGCCCATGTCGAGGCTAATTGTTTACGGCTGAACTCGAGATTTTGAATGGCCTGTTGATGTTGAATCTTAATCTTCGAAAACGTGACTGAAGCCTTGGTCTGTTCCAACGGCGAATCTTTGCCGGCCTCGACTCTCTTGGCGACTGTCTCCACTAATTCTTCGGAAAGCCGCAGTAGTTCCTTGCTAAGTTCGAGCCGCTGCTGTTCAGCCAGCACTTCGATAAATGCTGTGGCGACTTCCGTAAAGACATCCAGTCGTTTGGCCTGGTAATCGCGTTCGGCCAGCTTGGTTTCCAGTGAAGCCACTTTCTTCCGCCTGGCGATCTTATCTCCCAGTTCTATTAACTGGCTCAGTTGGATGGTGCTTTCAGCGCCGTCAAAGCCGCTGAGTTCGCCCGAACCGCCGACGTTTTCGATTTCTACCCCGAGTTCGGGATTCGGCCAAAGGCTTGCCTGCAGTCGCCTCGCTTCAGAGATGCGTATATCCAGGGAAAAAGCCTTCAGTTCGGGATTGTGCATCAATGCCAAAGCCAGGGCGTCTCGTAAAGTAATATCGCCGGTCGGCTCGGCGACCTCACCGACATTAGTCTTTTCCGCTGGTTCGGCGACAGGTTCAAAGGCGCTGACTTTCTGTCCTGACGGCCTGGTTTGTGGCGATGCAACTTCATTGCTCTGCTGCTTACAACCTGAAACGCCAAACGCAAAGAGCACAATCAAAAACGGCAAAAATCTCATATACATCACAGTAATCCTATAATAGTTGACTCATCGATTCCGATTAACGGAGTATCGCAGGAAGATCGCAGATTCGGCGGCTATTTACAGCAAATGTTTTGTAAATATCGCGGAAAAAGAAATGTCTTTTCAGCAGATCACGCCAACAGGATTACTGTGCGCAGATGGGTAGAGTAAGAAGTGACGCCAAAAGCATTTGAAGTCGAATTGTACGCGGCAAAATTGAACTTGTCACCGAGTGCAATCGATTTGATAACTACCGCCGCCGATACCGGATTCAGATCTTTGGAAGCATCGGCGGTTTTAGCGAAGCCGACGGATACGGGGATATCCACGCAAGGCCGGCAATGTCTTCCTTCTTCATGATCAACCTGCGCCGATAGCCCATGCTGGTGCGGACTATCGGAATGAGTCGCGTCGTGACATCTCTTGTGAAGAGCAGACTCTATTTCGGCATGGCCGTCCGAGCCAAAACACAGCACGGGACCATTTGCCGAACTGCCGAATACGAAAAGGCAGATAAGCACAACGACGAATTCTTTATACAGCTTTTTCAACAATTTAACGCTCATATCCAGTATTTTAACGCAAACAGGGCCAAAATCCAAGAGTATCGGCCGATTTGTGTAAAAATGAATACGTTCAGACCCGAAAAAAGTTCGTTAAAGGCTTCCTGGCGGCGTTGCGGACGGTATTGGTGCTATAGTCTTTCGTATTTTATTATTGCCCGGTATACGCCGTTAATGCGCTTTCCGTCCACCATAAGCGGGGAGTATCTTTCGTTTCTTGGCTGGAGGCGGACAGTGTTGTCTGGCTCGAAAAATACTCTTTTGAAGCTTGTTTCGTGGGGCTGGTCGAAGCGAATGAAGCAGTCGTCGCCGTTGTGAACTTCGGCCGCCGGCGAGAAGACGACGATGTCACCTTCAGTGAACTTCGGCTCCATCGAGTCGCCGACAACTCTCACGGCGAAGGCGTTGCTGTCGTGCAGGTCGGGGCAGCGGACGTAATCGTCTGCTACGCCGACCGGGTAATCGAGGTCGTTGAAATCGCTGGGGTACCCTGCGGCGACCTTGTTAATTACCGGAACAAGTCGGCCTGCGGCGAGGTTGGCCGTTTGCTGGTCGATATCGAGCTTGCTCTCGGCCAGGAGGGTGTCGAGTTGTGATACGTCGGCTTTGTTTTGTATGAGGTTTTTTATAAACTGTCGCAACTTTAGCTTCTCGGCCTCCGACGATTCGTATTCCTCGCGTATGTCCGAAGGCAGAGACTCGACGTGCGCAATGTGAAGCAGTAGGCCGGGTTCGAACTCGAGGATCTTTTCGAGCTTTCTGAGCAGTTGGTCGCTCGGCGGGTTCTTTACCTTGCCGGTCTCGATAGTGGAAAGATAGGGTTTTGAAAAGCCCACATTGGTACTGACCTCATCGAGGGTGAGTCGCAGCTTCTCGCGTCTTTGTCTGATTATTTGTCCAAGTGACATTGTCTCGCCTCCCATCCGCTATGCGTTTTCATTGATTTCTATAAGGGTGTAGTCGGCGCTTCCGAGTCCAATTTTTTGGGCATGCTCGATCTGGTATCGCGGGTCGATTCTCTCGTTCTGCACTAATTGCGAGAGTTTCTTTTGGCTTTTGGCCTCGATCATATCTATGGCTGCTTTGTCGACTGCTACGGGGTCGGTGGACGCGAGGATCCCGATGTCGTCGACGATTTTTTCCATGTCGGGGCTGCTGAAACAGTCACAATCCTTTGTGACCGAGGTAATGAAATTGAAGAATACGGCCCTGTCTTGTTTATCCTTGAGGACGCCAAATGCATATTCGGCGATGTTTTTCTGCAGAATTTCGCATTCCTGTCCCCAGTCGCATTTGACCGCGTCGAACCTGCAGGCGGCGAGGCATTCTGCGCAGCCGATGCATTTGTCCTGGTCGATGTGTGCTTTGACGTCATCGATTGTGATTGCGTCAGCGGGGCAGTGCTCTGCGCAGGCGCCGCAGCGGGTGCAGTCGTCGCCGACACTCACCTTGAGAGCGGCATGTTGGGTCATTTTGCCTTTCTTGCTCGCGCATCCCATACCGATGGTCTTCAGTGTCGCCCCTGCGCAGGCTGCGCAGTGGCCGGTGAAGTGGGCAATCGAGAGGATTGACTGACATCTTGCGATATCGTGTGCGACGAAGACCTCTTTGTTCAGTTCGGCGTCGATTCGTACTGCGGTCTCGGCGGTTCCGGAGAGGCCGCCGGCGACGATGAAGGGCACGCCCAGGACGTGCGGGCCGAAGCCGTGCTCGTAGGCCAGGGCGTGGTGGTCGACGGCGTTGTGCCTCCGGCCGACATACAGGGTGTTGGTGTCGGTGATGAAAGGTTTTGTTTTCAGCTCCAGCAACTCATCGACAAGGCCCTTGAGGCATGGAGCGGTCAGGTAGGTGTTGTTGCCGCCTTCGCCGACGTGCACCTTGACGGCGGTAAAGTCGTTTGCCCTGAAGCATTCCTCAAAGCCTGCAGCCTGAAAGAGGGTACGTGCCTTTGCTGATACGAGATGTTCGCCGTCACTGACAGAAGCCCGAATAAAATATACTTTGGAACTCATAAAAATCCCCACTGCAACTAAAGCAATTCACCGGGCGCTCGAACAGCGACATTACGATGAAACATCGGAGTCATTATACAGTTTCTCTTGCCGACTGCAAGTCGCTATTATGCCGGCTCAGGAGAGGTGCTGCAGGAGTATTTTAAGGCCTATAACTATGAGTATGACGCCTCCGACGGCCTCTATCCTGTTTTCGAAGAAATGCCCGAATCTCTTGCCGACCACTACTCCCGCGTACGAGAGCATAAAAGTCACCACCCCGATGATTATTACGGCGATTATAATCGAGATTTCCAGCAGCGAAAGCGTCAGACCGATGGCCAGGGCGTCGATGCTCGTAGCGACCGAGAGAACCAGCAGCACTAACGTGTTGGCGGGATCGAAGTTGCCCTTGGCAGGCCTGATTTTGAATGACTCATAGATCATTTTCGCGCCGACGCCGCTCAGCAGGGAGAAGGCGATCCAGTGGTCATAATCTGCTATATATTCCTGAACTCTCAGCCCCGCGAGATAGCCGATCAGGGGCATCAGGGCCTGGAAGGCGCCGAAGAACAGCGCGATTCGTATCGTATGTTTTATGTGCAACTGCTTGTAGGCCGCACCGCTGACGATTGAGACGGCGAAGGCGTCCATCGCCAGCGCTATTGCAATGACCGTGATAGTGATAAAGTCCATCCGTGTATCTTACTCATTAGAAGTGCAGTTTCAATCAGTTGATGTTTTTTTCGGGGCGATCTCGAAGATGGTTATCTCGGGCCTGGCAAGGAACCGAACCCTCCAGATGTGGGATCCGAGGCCGCGGTTTATATAGAGATTTGTGTCGTCAACGGTATACATGCCGGCTTCATATTTTTTGCCGTGCTTAGCCAGCGTTATAAGGGCGCCGTAAAATGGCAGTGCGACCTGGCCGCCGTGCGTATGGCCGGCTAAGTAAAGGTCGACGTTCAGATCGCCTAAATCTTCGATGAGGTCCGGAAAGTGATGCAGGAATATGCTGAATGCATCGTTGGGCACGTCTTTAAGAACGCTACGGAAGATGCCGGGATAACGGCAGTTCAGGCCGGAGACATAGAAAGTCTCGCCGTCCTTCTGAAGTTTGACGCTGTTTTGTTCGAGCACCGTCAAGCCAGTGCCGGAGAAGTAATCGAGATTCGGCATGTACTCTGTGTCGACATTTCCGCGAACGGCGAACTTGCCGAGATTGGCATCCAGGCTCTTCATGGTTTCTTTGAATACCGGTAGCGAGGCCGGATGGTTCAGCAGAAGGGCGTCACCGGTGAAGACGACAACGTCGGGCCTGGCCGCCTTGACTACCTCGATAAGCTTCTTCTCATTTCGCGAGAACCTGTGACAGTGCGTATCCGAGATGTGAACGAGGCGGATGTTTGCTTTGGAGAGTTTGTCGGTTTGGATGTGGACCGTTTTGACTTCGACTCGGTAGGGCTCGATGAAGTAAGCATACAGAAAGCACAACGCGCCGATTACGGCCAGAAGATGCACCACCAGAGCGGGCCGGCGCGCAATCGCATAAGATTTCTTCCTGGCTCTCAGTGCGCCGACTGCGAAGTCGACGATAAGGTAAGCCTCAAGCAGGTAAACGCCGACTATAGCGGCAATAAAGATAACGACAATTAATTTCTCTACACCAGACATACGGCTCTTTTACTCAATTCTTGCTAAGAAAGAAAGTAGTCTATCTTACGCATGACACCCGTTCATGGTTCGAGTTTTTCTTGAGTCGGCGGCCTTTTCTCTCTGGATCGCAAAAGACCTCAAATCCCCTAAATCAGCGCCCGTATTAGTACCGGACGGATATATGATAACTTTGGCTTGATACAGCGGCGGCATTCTGTCATAATCCTTTCCGGTCGGTTTAAGACAGTGACAGATAATTGAAGGCACGGTGAGGACTATAGTGACAACATGAAGATTGCCGCGATAACGGACATTCACGACAACTCGTCAAACCTGACACGAGCGATGAACAGTATAAACGCCGACAAGGAAATAGAACTGGTTATCAATTGTGGTGACATCGGGCCGGCCGGCATTATCACCCAGCTTTCTGCCCTTGACCAAAAGCAGTACGTAGTCTTTAGCCCGATTGATCTGAGGCATAACGACCTGGTGCAAGCCTGCACGAAGGCGGGCATTGAGTATTTCTTTAATTTCGGGCAAGTGGAAGCAGCCGGCAGAAAAATCGGCTTTGCACACGAAGAATGGGTCGCCAGGGAACATAGCAAAGACTGTGACGTTATGTTTTTTGGCCACTGGCACGATTACAAAGTTGATGTTGCAAACGGCACCCTGTTCGTTTGCTGCGGGGAGATTTTGGCCAGAAGAATGGCTGCATGTTATGCCGTCTATGATATAGAAACCGGCCAGGTCGAGAGGGTGGACTGCTGAGGGGCCTTTCTCTTGCAGCCTTTTCGCTTTTCGCGTTCTAAATTGCCGCGGCGACAAACAGCAGCAGCACGCTTACGACCATCGCGCCGAACGTAATTCTTGACCACTTGTTGTATCTTGCCAGACCCGGGTGCTGGTCCTCGAATTCATAATAGTAATCGTCGAGATCGGAATCTTTACCGGGCTGGAGCCGCAGCTTCACGTACAGATGCGCACAAGCGGAGATAATGAATCCCAAGCCGGCAAGGATATAAAGGACTGTAGACATCGATCTCACCGCCGTAGTAAGTAATTTATTATTTTTTCAACGACGGTTGCCCTTTTTTCTTGTCGCTTATGTAGGTCCTGGGTGTTTCGCCTTTTGCTACGGGGCGGCATGAGAAATGGCATCCGGCAAATGTTATCGACGTATACTTGTTCGGATTAGGAAAATACATCGCCATCGCGTCAATCTTCTTCGGCTGCATATTCGGCTCATCGTCTATATACAGGTAAGTGATGCCGTTGAGCGTCACTGAAAATTCGAGGGTTGTTGCAGATTTGCGCTCCACGCGCAGAATCAGCGGTGAAAATTCTCCTAACGGCAAGCCAAAACCGCTCAGGTCCCTGCTCCTGCCGTAAGGGCCGGCCTTCTGAACCAGCGAAGGCCCCACATCCTCACTATACGCTTTTGTCCGCTTCATGATCTTACCGGGAATCGCGTCGCTGTGCTCTCTTTCTACTTCCACCGGCAGATGCGGGCAGACGCGGGCGCAATAGCCGAGGTAGCCGACCCATTTCTTATTTCTGTAACCGGTCTTGTCTCTGGCGATATGTCCCTTGCCGTTCGAATCGAAAAAACCTATTCTCAAGTCGCCCGTTCCCGAAAGCAATGTCGGGTCCGTCGAGCGCACGTCAGTCTTGAAACCTTCGGTCTTATACATGTAAATCACATCGGCGACGTCACCGACGTTGCTCAAATCCATCTCCGGCAGCTTGACCGTAATCTGGTCAGCCAGGCCCGGATACCAGACAAGCTGATTATCCTCATTAAGGATCAAACGGCTGGGATCTTCGGAATGATACCAGGTCAGCCCGTCAAACTGGACCGCCGCCAGCGCCTGCGACGAAAAAACACAAATACAAGCGACCGACAAAACCATTGCTGCGACTACTTTGCTTCTCATGACTCAATTCCTCCTAAGAAAAAAAACATCTTCGGGACTGCCCGTTCACAAATGCTCAACTACAGAGTCGAGCTTCATTTACGACAGAATATCACGTCTGCCCGGAAGATGCAAGCCATCGAAATCAGGCCATGCCGACTTTTTGCCGGAGACAGTCGCAATTTTGGCCGGACCTGCTATAATCATTCCTTTAATTTCAAAGATTTTTAAAGGAAGTTATTATGACCGATGAGCCAAACGAACAGTATAAGGAACTTTTGAGTCACGCCGAGATACTGGAGTTGAAGCGTTGGAATACGCCTACGATTTATAACGGCTGGGAGCAGATAACCGGCCATGATTCGGCCAGGGACGCATTCAACCTCGAACCGCCCGTCGATTATATGCCGCAGATGGGGCCGATGGTCGGCTATGCCGTGACGGTTATTTGCGAACCGGGTAATCCCCAGCATAAAAAGGACAATCCGAATGCAGCCAGCGAATGCTATCGTTACGTAGCATTGATGCCGGGCCCGAAGATTGTCATCGTCCAGGACCTTGATAAGCCGGCCACTTACGGCTCGTACTGGGGTGAGGTCAACAGCAATCGACATCGCGCCCTCGGTTGCGTGGGCACGATTACCGACGGGGCAGTGCGTGACGTCGACGAGATGACCAACGCGGGATTCAAGGCCCTTGCGCAGCGGATGTGCGTGGGACATGCCCATTCGACGCCGATACGGTGGGGCTGTGAGGTTGAGGTGTTCGGACGCAAGATCCAGCCGGGACAGCTCATCCACGCCGACAAACACGGTTTTCTCGCCATACCATTCGGCGAAGAAAAGGACTTGCTCGACGCTTCAACATTTATGGACTCGAATGAGTGTAAGAGCATAATCCTGACCGGCCGGGACACCGCCGGCAAGACGATGGAAGAGATTCTCGAAGGCTTCGACAGGGCGGGCGAATTATTCGCACGCAACGCAAAAGAAAAGTTCGGCTCAAAGTAGCGGCGGGACGACTCAATAAGTTAAACATGTATTCTCTTGCGTTCGAGCAGGCGGGTAACGAGCATTGCCGCCGCGGTGTCACCGGAAGAATTTATCATCGTCGCCGGCGGATCGACGAGTGTCCCTAACATTGCAATGATAGGAAGCGCCTCGGGTGCGAAGCCGTAGAGCGAGACGATAAGGGCCTCGCCTAAGAAGCCCCCGCCCGGGATGCCGCTCATCACTACGCCGCACAGAAGCGCAACACCGACCGCTCCACCGCCGTCAAAAGCAGATTCAAAAACACATCCCCCAAAGGCCGCAAAGCCCCCGCCTTAGGCCCAATCGCATACCCCAAAAGCGCCCCCGCCGCCACCGCGCCAATCAGAATCAACGTAAACCGCCACTGCTTGACAAACACCCGTGCATTCATGCTTTACACCAAAAGAGTATCTTCTTGTCATAGACGAATATAGCTGACCACTAATATCAATTCCGATTAATCAATGCGCTCAGCATAGGAGGCTCGACAGACAGATTTAATGATAGCAGGATTGAGAACGGTTTTATGCCAGGCATCGATCGCAGCATAGCGAAGTGCG